>Ga0182024_10003153_pt1 | contig 39688 bp, 26 predicted proteins | sample P32metaG_FD_120480 | JGI IMG/M metagenome (GOLD analysis project Ga0182024, IMG submission 120480) | Permafrost microbial communities from Stordalen Mire, Sweden - P3-2 metaG (Illumina Assembly) | ecosystem: Environmental > Terrestrial > Soil > Wetlands > Permafrost | place: Sweden: Stordalen...
CTCAGCATTCATGCCATCCGAGCCCTGCGACGACTGCGCCGCCGGCCGACACTGGTGGCCGCCTTCTGGAAACAGGCTGGCCTATTTGAAAAGTGTTAGCTATAATATGCGAGATTCAGTAGTTCCACCCGATCCATCATTTTTGGTAGCATGCGAAGTTTTCCAGCGTCAGCCCCTAAAAGCCAAATGCAGTAGCGCTTTTGGCCGTTGATGAAATCAAAACCGCCCATGTAGGGACGAATAAGGTCCCTTGCTCCTGGCTCAGCCTCAAGTAACAGATCGCGTTCCTCTGCCAACATTATGAAATGGCCGCCGTCCGTTGGCTTATTGCCCCAAGACATCTTAGGAACGTTGCAAAGGGGATGAGTCCTGTTTGTGATGACTTGGTCTGAGCCCTCAATAAGGTAAGGGCTGATATTCTTAACAATGCTGACGGTCACTTGTTCCCCGCGGGCATCGTAATCGTAAATTCGCTTGTTGGCGACGATAAATGTCGCAAATCCAACGATCACAACATGGACATGCGCCTTGCCGCGCGCTTCGCTAGCCCACGCAAAAGTCCGATGTGCGAAGGAAATATTCACCTTATAGCGTCCGAAAAGCTCGCTCCACAGAATTCCGACCTGCTCACCCTGCGTAATGGAATTTGTTGAAACGAGGCCAACGACAATACGGGTGCCCTGAATGTATTCCGCCGCCTTCACATACCAATTGCAGACATAGTCCAGTACGCCGCGCGCCTGGATCTTTGAGAGAACGAAATGCTGATCCGCCTTCTGTTCTGCGGTCTGAAAGCTTTGGCCGACAAACGGAGGGTTCCCAAGAACGTAACTACAATGGTTGGACGATAGAGTAGTATTCCAGTCCAAACGGAGCGCATTCCCGCGGACGATGGTGGGAGACTTCTTAAGTGGCAACCGAACGAAATATTGGCCGAAAGCTTCGGAAAGTTGAATATTCATCTGGTGATCCACCAGCCACATCGCCACTTCAGCTATGCGGACAGGCCATTCGCTAATCTCTATACCGTAAAAGGCATCTACGTCCACGAGTGACAATTCCTGGATGTTGAGATTCGGTTGATCAGCCCTGTGGATCAGTTTGAGGATCTCGATTTCCAGTGAGCGCAACTCCCGGTATGTGACGACAAGGAAATTGCCGCAGCCACATGCTGGGTCGAGGAAGCGAAGTCCGGCAAGCTTTTCGTGGAAGCGTTTAAGTTCGGCTTTGCTGTTTTTCGCGCGCTCGAATTCCACGCGTAGCTCGTCGAGGAAAAGCGAGCGAATAACCTTGAGGATGTCACGTTCATTGGTGTAATGGCCGCCGATTTGCCGCCGTTCCTTCGGTTCCATGACAGCTTGAAAGAGCGAACCGAAAACGGCGGGAGAAATGCGCGACCAATCGAAGCGCGTACATGCAAGCAGAACATCGCGCATTTCTCGACTGAAGTCGGCAAAACCGAGATTTTCGGCGAAAAGCTCGCCATTGACGTAAGCAAACGCGGCGAGTGTTTCGTCCAGGTTTCTCTGGCGCTTATCGGGCGGCGTGTTTAGTACGTCGAAGAGACGCGCGAGGTGCACGCCGAGGTCGGAGCCATCCTCCGCAGTACGGTTAAGGACGTAGAGCCGGAACGATTCGCGATCGAAGATGCCCGTGTCCTCTCCGAAAAGGCAAAAGAGGATACGGACAAGGAATCGTTCGAGTTGATGGCCTGAATAACCGCCCTTTTCAAGCGCGTCATGGAGACGACCCATAATTTCGACGGCTTGAATGTTGATCGGGTCCTGTTCTTCGAACTTGTGCTGCTTGTAGCCAGGAATGAAGGCAAAGTCACGGATGTGTTTGTGGAAGTCAGCGAGTGCAAATTCGGTGGTGTCCACCCGACCGCTTTCAAGAAGTGGCAAGACACGCTGGTCGTCGGGTTCGAGGTCATGCAGCGCGATACGGGCGAAGTCGGAAACGATCACGTAACGGGGGATCTCATTTGTGCGTCCCTCGCGTGCAAGGTCTTGGATATAGCGAAACGCTTGCGACCCAGCTTTGCTTAGGTCTTTACCAGGACTCTTATGTTCGACGAGGACGACGCCGGGCCAAAACAGATCAATGTAGCCATAATCGCCAGAAATGTTCTTCACAGGCTCTTCGAAGCTGGCGACGACGCGACGGCGGATACCGAACACATCGAAAAACTCATTCCAGAAGGTTTGCTTTTCTGCTTGCTCTCTCCGAACGCCTGTCCATTCTTTCGAGAAGGCAATTGCGCGATGTCGGATTTCATTCCAGGAAAGAGGCACGGGTGGATGATAGCAAAGGTGTCCCGGGCATTCGACAGGGGAATTTGGAAGGCGTGCGAGTCCTTAACCAGTGTTGTGTGTCATCATGTCCGCAAAAAACCTGAATTATATAAAAACTTGCAAGCGCCAAAAGTGGCAATCAAACCGCGGATTTGCTATTGTTTCGAGCCGGGACATTGCAGAGTGGATGCATCAGAATACGCGATGCGCCCTTTCGCTTCTTTGGATTTTACCGGACGCTACCTCAACGAGTATTCTGGGAATCTAGTGTTCCGGAGGTGAATAACTGGAAAAAACTGCATGCCTACACACTCCCCACCACAATCCCCACTCGGAGGTGAATTGAAGGAACTGTACGACGCCGAATCCTCGCGGTTACAACACGATTTTTCCACGACGAAAAATGGGCTGAGTTACCTGCGCGAGCGGACGGTGCTGGTGGAATCCGTAGTGCTTCGCCTCGCGGCTCCCTTTCTTTCCCCTGAGAAGCCCGGAACATCGGGGATCGTGCTGGTCGCGGTCGGGGATTTCGGCAGACGATCTCTTTTTCCCTATTCGGATATCGACCTTCTTTTTCTCTCTGCCGCACAGGAAGGGGCGGACCAGTGGAAGGGCGCGATTGAGAGATTCTCACAGGGAATGTTTGCTGCCGGGTTAAAAATAAATACGACGACGAAAAGTCTCGCGGAATTCAGCGAGTTTGATTCCGAAAATGCGGAATCGATCCTTTTGCTCCTCGATTGCCGGTACCTCGCCGGCGACAGGGAACTGTTCTCAAACCTTCGTGACAAACTTGTTCCCGAAGTGATGGCCCAGGAGTCGCAGGTGCTGGTCGAACGCCTCGCGGAGATGACCCGGAATCGCCGTCGCAAATTTGCGAACACCGTCTTTCATCTGGAACCTGACGTAAAGGACGGCCCCGGCGGGTATCGCGACTACTCTCTGGCATGCTGGCTTGCGGCGATGTCCGCCATGGAGCGCCAGCATGGATGGCCCGATCCGGACACGCTGCTTTCTCCCGAGATTCAAGATACGATGGACCGAGCGCTCTCGTTTATCGCGTCCGTGCGCTGCTTTCTCGATTTCCGCCACATGCGCAATGACAATGTCTTGAGTTGGGACGCTCAGTCCGAAGCGGCGGCGCAGAAAATCGGCGTCGCGGATTCGGACGTCCACACGGCCACCGAGTGGATGCGAATTTACTTCGGACACGCTCGCGACGTGGAACGGATTTCCGGCCAACTCCTCGAGGAAATGCCCGCCGCGCAATCCCTGTTTTACCGGCAGCTCGAAACTTGGAGGACCGGTTACGCCGACGCCGATTTTTCCGTGGTCGACGGCCTGATATTTTTTCAAACGCCGGAGAATCTGGCTGATCCCGAATTGTTCTTCCGGACGTTCCGCCTGATCGCGCAACGCGGTTTCAAGCTCAGCCCCACGGCGGAGCTACAAATGGAACAGGCGAGGCCGATGCTCGCGGGCCGGCTCCCGCAGGGAAGCGCCGTGTGGCACTTCCTGCAGGACATATTGCCGGAGTTGCACGCGGCGGATGCCTTGCGCGCCATGCACTCGCTTCATCTGCTGACCCTGTTCCTGCCGGAATTTCAGGGCATCGACGCTCTGGCCGTCCGGGACGTTTCTCACCGCTTTACGGTGGATGAGCACACGCTGCAGGCGATTGAAAACCTGCACGCCTTGCGGCAATCCAAATCCAAATGGGATGAACGCTACGCGAGGATCCTCGATGAACTGGACCAGCCGGAGTTGCTCTACCTCGCGATCCTGCTTCACGATACCGGGAAAGCCGTCACGGTCCAGGATCACATTCCGGAAAGCATAGCGATCGCGAAAGGCTGCCTGGAACGGTTCGAATTTCCGGAAGCTGACCGGGAGACCGTGGTGTTCCTCATACAGCGGCATCTGGACATGTCCGCCACGCTTCGCCGCGACATTTTCGACCCGCGCACCGTCGCGCAATTCGCGGAAATCATGGGCTCACCGGACCGGCTGAGAATGCTCTGCCTCTTTACATATGCGGACATCAAGGCCGTAAATCCGGAGGCGCTCACGCCCTGGAAGGCGGAGGATCTCTGGCAGCTCTACATCGGCACGGCAAATTATCTGAACCGGACGGTGGACGAGCGCGTGCACGCCGACGCCAACGATGAAGTCTCGAATCATCTTCGCTCGCTCGCGCCGGCGGCGGGGAAGAATCTGCAGACGTTCCTCGACGGTTTGCCGCGGCGGTATCTTCGCACGCATCCGGTAGACGAGATTTTGCGGCACTTCGAGCTTGCCAACCGCCTGGGCCAGGATTCGGTTCAACTGGCGTTGAAGCGCAGCCGCCATTGGTACGAATTGACGGTCCTGACCAAGGACCGCCCGTTCCTGTTTGCCACGGTTGCGGGGGTGCTTGCCGCCTGCGGGATGAACATCGGTAAGGCGGGAGCGTTTTCGAATGCAAGCGGCACGGTCGTGGATACGTTCTATTTCACCGACCGCTTTCGCAGGCTGGAGATGAACCTGCCGGAATGGGAACGCTTCAAAGGAACCGTGCATGACGCTCTATCGGGGAAACAGGACATGTATCGCATCCTGCGCGAGCGCCTTCTGACAGAGAAGGAAGGGTCCGGCAAGCGTGCGCAGGCTCCGCAGATTCAGTTTGACGATACATGCTCGGCGCACAGCACGTTGATTGAGGTCATCGCGGCGGATCAGCCCGGGCTCCTGTACCGAATCAGTGCCTCCTTTTCCCAACAAAATTGCAACATTGACATCGCGCTGATCGATACCGAAGGTCAAACGGCGATTGACGTTTTTTACCTCACCTCCGCAGGCGGGAAATTGACGCCAGAGCACCAGGAACGCTTGCGCGCGTGCCTCCTGGATGAGCTATCCGGGCAATAACGCGCCGCCAATTTTGCAGGGTTTAAAGACGTGGCACGGTCCTCGTGAAGGTGCAACTCTTGTTCGCAAACCTCATCCAATCAAATGAATTGGGCGTATATTAGACATCAATAGCAATAGCCAAGAGCAGTTTGCAGGGTTTGGAGGTTTAACATGCTCGTAAAACGCGGCACAGATCTGAAGTATTCAGATATAACCCCCCGCCAGGCGTATATGGATCGCCGCAAGTTCCTGTATGGAATGGGGTTAACTGGAGGGCTGGCGCTGGCAGGCAAGGGCGTCGCGGACCTTATCGATCCTTCAAACCGGGCGTACGCATCGACGAAGCTCGATGTGGCCCTCAAGAGCCCTTTCAGCACGACAGAGAAACTGACTCCAGAAAAAGACGTGACGACTTACAACAATTTTTATGAATTTGGGACCGAAAAGGATCAACCTGCCAAGAATGCGCAAAAGTTTCAGACCTCTCCGTGGGTCGTCTCCATCGAGGGCGAAGTCGAGAGGCAGCGAACTCTTACCATGGACGATATCCTCAAGGCTGCGCCTCTTGAGGAACGAATTTACAGGCACCGATGCGTCGAGGGCTGGTCGATCGTAGTGCCCTGGATCGGCTATTCGTTCAGCACGCTTGCGAATCTGGCGGGGCCCAAGCCCACCGCAAAATTCGTGGCGTTCCAGAGCTTTTTTGATCGGAAGCAGATGCCCTTGTGGGGAGAAGCCGGTATTCAACTGCCTTATGTGGAAGGATTGAGAATTGACGAGGCCATGCATCCGCTGGCAATGCTGTGCGTGGGAATGTACGGCGAAACCCTGCCGAACCAGGACGGCGCTCCGGTGCGCATGGTGATCCCCTGGAAGTATGGATTTAAGAGCATCAAATCGCTGGTGAAAATAAAATTCGTCAAGGATCAGCCGGAGACAACCTGGAATCTGGAAAGTTCCCACGAATATGGCTTTTATTCCAATGTAAATCCGAATGTGGATCACCCGCGGTGGAGCCAGGCCAGGGAGGTTCGCCTGCCCGGGTTCTTCAAAACGACGAAAACACAGATGTTCAACGGGTACGGGGACCAGGTGGCCAGCCTTTATACCGGTATGGACCTGAAAAAGAATTTCTAAACGGTAGAAGACAATGAATTCCATTCTGACCAATAAATGGACAAAGGTGGTTGTATTTCTGATCTGCCTTGTCCCGCTTGGCATCCTGATCTGGGAAGCGATCCAGGGAGAGCTGAGTGCAAATCCGACTCAATTTCTCGAGCACGCCACCGGGGACTGGACCCTTCGGTTTGTAGCCATTACGCTGTGCGTTTCGCCCCTGCGAAAATTTTTCGGCTTGCCGCAGTTGATCCGCTTCCGCCGCATGCTGGGGTTGTTTGCTTTCTTCTACGGGTGTCTACACTTCAGCATTTATCTGGTCTTTGATCGAGTTCTGGATTTTCATGGATTGTGGGCGGACATCGTGAAGCGCAAGTACATCACGGTGGGATTTACGGCATTCGTCCTGATGATTCCTCTTGCGGTTACCTCGACTGCCCGAATGGTTCGACGACTGGGCTACAAACGGTGGCAGGCGCTGCATCGCTTGATCTATGTGACTGCGATTTTAGGCGTGATCCATTACTACTGGCTGGTGAAATCGGACGTTCACCTACCCCTTGAATACGCGGCAGTTATGGCAATTTTGCTGGGATGGCGGGTTTACACCCGGTATACCGGGCCACACGGCCGCACCCCGGCAAAGAGCGTGGCCCCCAAACAGCCTGAAGCTGCGGCCGTAGAATAAGCCCCCCAAATTTGCCTTTTCGCGCTCCTGACGGTTAAAATTAACTCCCTTGGAAACTCTCGGAAGGGCTCTAATCACCGCCGTGGGTCAAACGAGTTCGACGAATCCGGAAAAAGTTGGGCTCCCCTATTGGATGGACCGCGTGCTCGATGTCCATTCGAAGGTCGGCGGAGAATTGGCTGTCGAGCCCGTGCACGACGTAAGGGTCGCCCTGCGCCGTTGCATCCTGATTGCGGAAATCATGAGGGATCTGGACCCCAGCAGCGACTGGAAATCCATGCGGAAAGCGGCACGCCGGCTTTTTAACCGGTTGGGCGGATCGCGCGACGCACACGTACTCGCGGAATGGATCGTGAAACTTGGATCGCCAGACGACCCGTCGACGGCCATGCTGCTCGAATCCTTAAAAGCTGAAAACGAGAGGGACCAGGCTGCCTCGAAGCACGCGGTGCGCAGCTTCGACCGCAAGCAATGGCGGGCCTGGATGAGTGAATTTTCCAGTCACTATCGCCATGTGGTTTCCGACCGGCCTGCCTGTGAATCGCTGCTGATCGGAATGTGGAACACGGTCCTCGATTTGCACCGCCGCGCACAGAAGAGCCACAGCCGTGTCGCTTACCATCGCCTGCGCGTCGGGCTCAAAAAGTTTCGATATGGGGTCGAGAATTTTCTCCCGTCCATGTATCCGGGCTGGGCGCCGGACCTGAAATTCGCGCAGGATGTGCTGGGTGAAATGCACGACCTTACCGTCCTGCGGCAAGCCATCGCAAAAAATAAGCGCTTGACCGATGAGGAAACGCGCACGGCGTGGCTCAAGAAGCTCGACGCGGAATGGTCCGCGCGACTTCAGCAATATCGCGCGAAGATGTCGGGGAAAGCATCTCCGCTGCGAATTTGGCGCGAAGGACTGGCGGCGGACAGGGAATTGCGATCCGCGGGATTGTCGCAGCTCGCGGAATGGGGATATTTCCTGACGCCTGACTTTGCGCGCGTACGCCGCGTCGCCAAACTCGCCCTGCAACTGTACGATGGTTTCGCCAACTGCGGGCTTGCGGGACGCGACGGGGACATTGAAGAACGCACCATTCTCCACGCGGCCGCCTTGCTTCAGGAAGTGGGCCATTTCAAGAAGGATAGGGCCCACCACAAGGAGTCCTACCGCATGATCCGCGGCGTCCCGCCGCCCCCCGGCTGGACGAAGAGAGATCTTCAACTCGTCGCCCTGGTCGCACGATTCCACCGGCGCGCGCTGCCTCGCCCGGACCACAAAATTCTGAAGGCCTACGAATTTCCTCTCCGGCAATCGGTCATTTTGCTCGCCGCCATTCTGCGCTTCGCAAATGCGTTCCATGCAAAACACTACCGGGCCGTCCGGCGCCTTGACGTCGAGGATGTCTCGGGAGTGATCGTTGTGCGCGCAGAAGGCCTCTCGGACACGGAACCGCTGGGAGCCAAGTTGTCCGCGGCAAAACGGCTTCTCGAATTTGCATGCCAGCGAACCGTTCACATTCTCGCTCCCGGCGCACGAATGATGTCGCCGCGAATCCTGCGTCCGGCGACGCGCATTGACGCTGCCTAGCCAGCCGTCTCCATCGGCGAACAAGAACGGTTCCGGGCAATCCCGCCTAACGCGGAATCGACCGGTTTTTCGTTCTGGAGGTCTAAAAAGCGAGTCGCAGAGAAAACTGCATCTCCCGAGGATCCTGCGCGCTGGTAATCGAGCCGAAACTCGCGGCCGTGCTGAAGGTCCGGCCAGCCCCGATAGGCGGGTTGAAGTTAGGGTGATTCAAGAAATCAAAGATGTCCCAACGGAACTGCAGGTTCATATTTTCGCGAATCGGAAACTGCTTCTGAAGCGTGAAGTCGAAGTCGTCGAGGGCCAGCCCGGTCACAATATCACGTCCCGCGTTTCCATAGGTGAACGCCGCGGACATCGTAAAACAGGATGTATTGAACCATTCTGCCGTCGTTTTTGGGCCGGAGTTCGGGTCGCAAACCAGATTCGGCCGTTGTGCCGCATTTGACCCTGTAAGCTCCCCGTTATTGGCTGTGTCTGTCGAGAGGGTCACTGTAAAGGGCGATGCGCTTTGCAAGGTCCAAATCCCGCCGACCTCCCATCCTCCAAGTGTGGAGTGGATCAAACCTTCCGAATTCCTAAAGATTGGCAGATCATAGAGAAAGTTAGTGACGAAACGATTCCGGTGATCGAAATCAGACAGTCCCTTTTCTGCTGCCAGATTGGCCGGATCCTGGGGGTAATTCGTCTCAGCGTTGTCCGGTCCGGGGTTGGACGCGTCATCAAGCGCTTTCGACCAAGTGTAAGCGGAATTGACCACCAAACCGCGCCACAGATGCTGCGAGAAGGTGACAGCTAAGGCGTTATACTTCGCCCATCCATCCCACGTGACTGAAGAGAAAGCACTCATTGACGGAATCGGACGCACGTGGCAGCCACTAGCAGGGTTCAAACAGGCATCCGGGAAAAGATTCTGTTCCGTGTAGTTGTCAGCGTGAACGGTATATGAACCGATGTACTGCGCCTGGATGGAAGTCGTGCTGGAGAGACTTCGTTGGACCGACAGGTTCCAGACATTGTTGTATTCGATCTTGAAATTGTGATTGAGGCTATTCCCGCTGATCGAGCCGTTTGGTGAGGAGCTTAGGATTTTTTCTGTATTACAGGCTGCCCCTGAGCACAACGTGCCATTGTTCGTCACAGTTTCGGCGAAATAGAAGGGCAGGTTTAAGGCGGCGGTTTCTATAATGTTGTATGCCGCCTGATTCGTATAAATCCCAAATCCCGCTCGGATCACCATCTTGTTGTCGGGCAAACTCCAGGCGCTTCCGATTCGAGGCGCAAACCGAAGGGGTCGCGACTGCAGCAAGCTCGGGTCCCAGCCGGCCCGTGCCGACGTGATGTGTGTAATTGGAATGTCAGCGAGCAGCGCGGACGCCGCCGGCGAGATCTGACCTTGGGCGTTGCTGGCGATAACATACTCTCCTCCGGGTACGAGCGTATTTATGACAGCTAAATCATTATTCGCATCCTTCATGTTCTGGTTATATTCATAGCGCAGGCCGATGTCGAGATTGAAGCTAGGTGTAATCTTCCAGCTGTCCTCGAGGTAGAAGTGCGCCCAGTTGGTAATTCCGTCGATATTTCCTCGTCCCATTGTCCCGACGGTGGCTTGGTTCGGGTCGCCCAGGATAAAGTTTCCCAAGGCATTCCCGGTCCCAGGGTTGGTTGCCGCGTTTGTGTTTGTCGCCACAAAAGCAAATGTTCCCCTCGCATTCTGGGCATTCAGCAGATTGACATTAATGTGGGCATAGTAGACGCCGAATTTCACAGTATGCGTCCCATGGTGCCAAAGGACGTTGTCGTAGATTTCGTAGTCGGAGTCATGACGCTGGACGTACTGCGGTGATTCACCCAATCCTGAAAAGCCCGCGATGGTCACACTTGGATACCCGGTATCAAGCGGATTTGCAGTCACGCCCTGAAGTCCTGTCTGCCCAGCAAAATTGATCCCCGCATTAGGGCTCATTTCTCCCCCGCCGACCCACAGCCAACCAAACCGAAGTTCATTGAGCCAGGACGGGGTCAATACATGGTTCCAGGTTGCGGAAAGGTTGTCGGTATGGGTTCGAAGGTTATATCCAAATGCCGGCAACAAAGCCTCATTTAGCGCCGTCGATCCGAAGGGAAGGAATTGATTTGCATCGAAGATGGAAAAGCGAACGAGGGCGCTGTCGCTGGAGCCAAACGTATGGTCGATCCGGGAATTATATTGGTTAATATCCTCGCTGTCGAGCGCCGTCAGGTTCAAATTGTTGCTCGCGGCTGTCGAAGTCGGCAAGGGAATTTCCGCCAGAATGGCCGCTGCGACGGGATCGACTGTGGGGATCGTATCGCTTGAAAAAGGGGTCCCGGTGGCCGGGTTATTTACAGTAATGCCTGAACCGGTGAAGTTGCCCGCGCGCTCTGCAGCGGTGGGGACGCTGAATAGCTGGGTCTGAGACTGGCGGATTCGCACTCCCTCGTAATCCACGAAGAAAAAGCTCTTATCCTTTTGAATCGGGCCACCGAAGGACCCGCCGAACTGATTTTGCTTGTAAGGCGGTTTAGAGGCTGTGGGTGAAACGAAAAAGTTCTCCCCGTCGAAGATGTCGTTCCGCACAAATTCGAACGCGCTGCCGTGCCATTTATTGCTGCCGGATTTTGTGATGACGTTGATTACGCCACCGGACTTTCCGCCAAACTCCGCGTCGTATGACGTCTGATTAATATTGACTTCCTGAACGTCGTCCACCGATGGGCTCAGAACCATGTTGTTGTAGGCCTCATCCGTTACGGCCACGCCATCGACGAGGTACAAATTATGTCCACTGCGCTGGCCAAGGATTCCAAAGACGTTTCCCGTTTGCTGCAGCGCCGATCCGCGCGTGCCGGCCGGCGGATTTGTCACGCCGGGCGCCAATCCAATCAGATCGATGAAATTTCTGCTTTTGAGCGGGAGATCGATTACTTGTGATTGCTCGATCGTATCTTTGATGGCGGCGGATTCGGTTTGCAACAAGCCAGTATCACCTGTTACCGTCACGATTTCGTCTTGTTCTCCCAGTTCCAGCGAAAAAATCTGCCGCAGTTTGTCTCCTGCATGCACGACGATGCCGGATTGCACCGCCTGTTTGAATCCTGTCGCACTCACCGACAGCTTGTACACTCCCACAGGAAGCTGTCCGAGCAGAAATTCGCCAGCCGCATTCGACGCCGCTGCATATTTCAATCCTGTATTTGCCTCGACGGCATCAATGGTGGCGTCGGCCACCGTGGCTCCTGAAGGGTCTTTCAGTTGGCCGGAAATCTCCCCCGTATTCATCTGGGAGAGGGCAGGCGCCGCGCTAAGGAAACAAACTCCTCCCAGAAATGCTAACAAAGCGAGGGAACTTACGAAGCGCTTCAGGCCGGGGGAAATAGCTCCAAGCGGTGTGTATCTTGGCCTTCGTAGTTTAGATGTTCGATCGCTACCGGGCATGGTCGCCGCTTTCGCCAAAGTGGTTTGTATGAAGCGCCCCATGAGGCAATTCTGAGAAATTCGAAAAGTTTGCGAAAAAATTTAAGACACACCCATCAAATCTGCGGTCCCGAAACTACACCGGAATCGCAACGGTCTGCTGTAAGGATGATGTAAAAACACTGATTCGGGAGAAGTTGAGAAGCTGCGGTTCAGAGGCCATCGGCGGATTGGGAGCTCGCGGCGGGTCTAAGTCGCGCAGCGGTAATAGGTTAGCGGTTCATCGTGGTCAGGAGGAGCCCGCCTCTGTGGTCTTGGCGTCGGTATGGCGGACCTGATGCTCAAGGCAGGGCAGGTGCAGCGTAAACGTGCTTCCCCGGCCGGGGGCGCTCTTCACCGAGAGCTGGCCTTTCATGGCTTCCACGATGTTTTTCGCCAGGGGCAAGCCCAGGCCGGTGCCATGAATTTGAGCGGCCGTTACGGCGGAACTCCGATAAAACGGTTCGAAGATATGCGGTAATTCCTGTGAATCAATACCAATGCCACGATCGGAAACGCTGATCTGGATTTCCTTCCCGCCAATTCCGTGTTCGGTGACACACGCCCGAATGCCCATCCATTTTTGTTCGCTGCCATATTTCAGCGCGTTGGTAACCAGGTTCTGCAGGCACTGGGAAAGGGCAGGGAGGTCCCCGAGAACCTGGGGCATATTCGAATCCAGATTACTGTCGACTCGGAACCCCGCGGCGTGAATCAAACCTGACGTGCTTGAAAGCGCCGCTTCGACGATGTCCCTGACTTCGAGCGGACGCAAACTGTACTGCTGGTGGCCTTCCCGGATCGAGGCGAAAAGAAGAATCTGCTCAACCATTTCGAACAGCTTTCTCGCCTGGCCGCCGATGACGGTCCCATACTGTTCGAGCTGCTCCCTGCCTTCGACCACGCCGTGGGCGATGTTTTCCGCCGCGGAGCTGATTACCGTCAGGGGCGTCCGCAACTCGTGCGAAACCGCGGTGACGAAATCCATCTGCAACTTGGCGACCCGTTGGGCGCGCGTGCTCGTGATGATCAGAATCGCGATGCTGATTACCAGCAGGAAGAGCACGCCAAAACTGATTGCCAGATCGCGGCGGCGCGAGTCCGCCACAAACGCGCCCAGCGCTCCTCCCCGGCGATGCCGCAGGATCAGCCGCCAGTCCTGTCCGCCTGCCTCATCGTGAACCAGTGGAAACCATGTGATCCCCATGGATGCGGCGGGGCCCTGGTTCTCCGAGGGCGCGTGGAAAACTTGAATGGGCGACGCCATATTTTTGCCTTGCAGTCGGCCAAAAATGTTCATGGTGCCATCCGCGTCGGCAACTTCCCGGTCTCCAAAAGGGGGATCGGATGAATAGAGAACGCGTTCGGGTTGGTTTCCCGCGACGACGGCGACCTGGTAATCCAGGCCCTCCGTGCCGCGGAAATATCGTTCCGCCAACTCTGGAAGAATCTGGTCTCGAATCGCGCTCTGGTTCAGCACAATCACGATCCAGTCCAGACCAACGGGATTGGCATTCTGCGGACCCTGACCGGCGGAACGATCGAGCGGAATTGGCCGAACCAGCGCGGGGATGCGTGGCTCAAACTGCCAGCCCTCCAGAGGGTCTCCCGAATACAGTTGATCGGCGAACTCCCTGCCCGAAACTTGCTTGTCCTGACCTTCCGCAGGACTCGTCTGGCCGGGGGCACTCGAACGTGGAGGCGCATCGTGAAGTTCCTGCCGCAATTCCGCGAAATTTTGCGGAGATGCAACGAGTTCAAATCCTCGTTTTGCTGGATCGAGGCGCAGCGTCGTTGAGTCCGCAGCCTTGTCTGAACTCAACAAATAAATATTTGAAACGAGGTCCGGGTGTGCCGTGGCTTTCTTCCACTCCGCGAACCGGTTGAAGTACTGGTTCCAATCAGATTTGGAGGCCACTTCGGGGTCCACGCGCATCGCCATGCAAATTTCGGAGAACTCACGGAAGAAATCGAGATGCCAGTTGATCATGGACATCTGGAGGCTGTCCGCGAGGCGTATGCTCGTTGCCTCGCTGACCTGATTGCTCCACCGGTACTGCAAGGCCGCGAGAACGATCACGACAATCGTGGCGAGAATCACCATGCCTGTTGTAAAAGCCCGCTCTTTGATGGGTAATTTCATTCTTGTGACCGGCGCCCCGCCAATCTTCTATGCCTTGAATTTATATCCGAGCCCCTGCACCGTGAGTATGAATTGCGGCTGTTTCGGGTCGTCTTCCAGTTTCTGGCGCAGGCTGGCAACGTGCACGTCCACGGTGCGGGTATACATGTCGGCGCTATACCCCCACACCTGTTTCAGCAGTTCGTCGCGCGAAAGCGTTGCGCCGCGACGCTCGATGAAGTACCGGAGCAGCTGGAATTCGCGGGCAGAAAGATTTACGGCCTTGCCGTCCCGAGTCGCTTCAGTCCCTACCAGGTCCACATGGATGGACCCAAAATCAGCCGCGGTAAGCTGGGCCGCGGGACGTATCGGCGCGCGACGCAGCAGGGCCGCGACGCGGGCCACCAGTTCCTGCATGTTGAAAGGTTTCGTAACGTAATCATCGGCGCCGATTTTCAAGCCGTTCACTTTATCGCTCGTCTGCCCGCGTGCCGTCAACATCAGGATCGGAGTAATCAGGCCGGCCTCTCGGATTTCTCGGCAAACGTCGAACCCGCTTTTTTTCGGAAGCATCACGTCCAGAATAACCAGGTCGAAGGGAAGTTGCGTCGCTTTTTCAAATCCTTCTTCACCGTTCGACGCGCATTCGACTGCATAGCCTTCCTTGCGCAGGCGGTCGCCAACCGTCATGCGCAAGGCTTCTTCATCCTCGACAAATAACACGTTACCGCGCATGTGAATTCACAGCATATCCAACTTCTGATTTCGATTTCTATGGCGACGCGCTGTTGCCGCCAGGTTACGCCATACCGGTGCTTTTCTTGACACTCTTTCTCCCTCGGTGCTAACCTCGAAACAGTACCATAGCTTTCGATCGGTTCGCTGGAACGACGGATGAATCGAAAAACCGGCACAAATCGCTGCCTTGTATGCTGCCTCCTGTTATCGGCAGTCTTAATTCTTGGCATCGTCCAATGGAGTTTCCTCCCCCTATTAGTCCAGGGCGCGCCGCCTCCCGGCAGAACGCTTTTGGAAGACTCAAGCAGCCACACATCGAAATTTGCCGCACCCTTCAAATGTTTGTTCGGAGATTCCATCAAGCCGTATCTTCCGCTGTTCAGGATCTCCGAGCTCGGGATTACTACTAATTTCTTCCAGCGAATAGAAAAACCAATCCCCAGCTGGCAGGATCTTTTTTTCTCCCGGCGCCAATTGCGCGCTCCCCCTCCGCTTAACTGAGCGCGGGGGACAACCCTGCGAATTTCCGCATCCTAATTGAATTGAGATCAGGCCCGCAATTTCCAGCGGATCGCTGGCGTCCAGGTACGGGGAAAGTGCGAGTCCTGTCAGGAAAAGGTCCTTGACGAAAAGTTCTTTCACTCAGGAGATCCGATGAAGGTGAACCGATTGGAATCCAATCTGATTGAAAAATTGAGGCGGCTGGGCTCTTGCAGCGTCGCCAACGCGATCGAAACGTTTGGAGTACGCCTGCGCAATACCGGTTATACCGACTCAACGGTTCGCTGTATTTTCCCAGCGCTTCCGCCGACAGTCGGCTATGCCGCCACCGTGCGTGTACGTACTTCAGAGCCGCCCATGGAAGGCGAGAGCTATTACTACCGCCTGGATTGGCTGGACCATGTGTTGAGCATTCCTGCTCCGCGAATTCTTGTCCTGCAGGATATGGATCACCATCCCGGGCGGGGGTCCTTTATTGGAGATGTTCATACGCACGTGCTTGCCGCGTTGGGATGTATTGGCGTGGTGACAAACGGCGCGGTGCGAAATGTGGAACATGCGCAAGAACTCCAGTTTCAAATGTTCGCAGGCAACCTGTCGGTTTCGCACGCCTTTTCCCATGTCTTCGATTTTGGAACAACCGTCGAAGTCGGCCACATGGAGGTGCGTCCTGGCGACTTGCTTCACGGCGACCGCCACGGAATTCAAACCATCCCCAACGCAATTGCCGACAAGATTCCCGGCGTCGCTCACGCGATGCTCGAGGAAGAGCTTGCAATCATAGAGCGGTGCGATTCCCCGAATTTTACCTTGGAGGGGCTTCGCGCCGATGTGGCTGACCTGGTTGCAAAGAGAAAAGGGATGAAGGTCTAAGGAAATTATTTGTGAGTGCGGAGGTTCGACGGTGAAATTCGTCATGATACGAAATGGGTTGTTCTTGATCGCCCTTGCAGGGTTCGTCGGCGGTTGCGGCGGAACTCGCAAGACGAACGCGGATGATGCGTCAAACGCTCCCACGGCCGCTGTAGTGAAGGTCACGCGCGGAAACATTGCCGACAGTCTGGAGATCGCTTCGGAATTTCAGCCCTTCCAGGAAGTCGACGTGTATGCCAAAGTTTCCGGCTACATCCAGAAACTGAATGTGGACTTCGGGACGCACGTCAAACAAGGCCAGGTCCTGGCGGTTTTGGAAATTCCGGAGCTGCAGCAGCAACTCCAGCAGGATGAGGCTTCCATCCGGCGAAGCGAGCAGGACCTGGCGCGGGCGAACGAAGAACTGAATCGTTCGGAGTCCGCCTACAAAGTTGCGCACCTCACCTATACGCGGCTTGCCGACGTGCAGAAGTCGCGCCCGGAGCTTGTCGCCCAGCAGGAAATTGACGAGGCGCAGGGCAAGGACCTGGAAGCGAGCGCCGGAGTTTCGTCGCAGAAAGACGCGATTGCGGGGGCGGAACAGGGTTTGCAGGTTGCCAAGGCTGCGCTCGGCAAGGACCAGGCCCTGTTCGATTACTCGCAGATGGCGGCGCCGTTTGATGGCGTCGTCACGCAAATTTATGCATTCACCGGTGCGCTGCTTCCCGCAGGAACGGCTTCGACTAGCAAGGGCGATTCGGCTCTTTGCCGGTTATCACAGAACAATCTTTTGCGCCTGGTGATCCCCGTTCCGGAGAGGGCGGTTCCGGATGTGCACCTCGGGCAAATGGTTTCAGTGATCGTATCAGGAGAAAACAAAATCTTCCCCGGTAAAATTGTTCGCTTCTCCGATCAGATTGACCCAACCACCCGGACCATGCACACCGAAGTGGATGTCCCCAATCCCGATTACGCGTTGGTGCCTGGCATGTATGCTTCTGTGAAAATTCCGCTGCATTCTGTGTCCAATGTTCTGACACTACCCATCCAGTCGGTTCAGGCCAGCGGGACGGGGAAGGGCACGGTGCTGGTCGTGGACAATAGCAACAAAATCGAAAGTCGTGATGTGAGTCTTGGAATGCAGTCGGCAACGGATGTCGAAATTACTTCCGGCCTTCAGCAAAACGAGGCCGTGATTTTTGGCGCTCAGGGACAATTCAAACCGGGAGAAATTGTTTCTCCCAAGATCGTTGCGCCATCCGTGGCCGAATAGGAGCCTTTCATATGCCATCGTTTGCGGTTCGACATCCGTACTTGCTCATCGTTGTTTGTCTGTTCGTCTGCGTACTTGGGCTGACCAGCGTGGCGCGCATGCCAGTGGATATGTTTCCCCCAATTAATATCCCCGTGGTTCTGGTGGCCACATTTTATAGCGGCATGCCTCCTCAGCAGATCGAAGCCGATATCACCGATACGTTCGAGCGTTTTTTCACTCTGGCGAGCGGAATCGACCATATGGAGTCGCGGTCGATGACCGGGGTCAGCCTCATCAAAATTTATTTCCAGCCCGGCACAGACGCGAACGCGGACGTGACCCAGATCTCCAACCTCGCCATGGCGGACCTGCGAAGGCTGCCACAGGGCACGCTGCCTCCGGTGGTCATGAAGGTGGACGCCTCCAGTCTGCCCGTCTGCCTGCTGACCGTGTCTGGAGAGGGGCTCGATGAAACCCAACTGCACGACTATTTGCAGTACCAGATTCGTAACCAGATCGCAGGCGTTCCAGGCGCCACTGTTCCACCGCCCTATGGCGGCAAATACCGGCAGATCATGGTCTACGTCGATCCGCTCAAACTGCAGGCGCATGAATTGAGCCCCATGGATGTCGTGCGCGCCACGAACAACTCCAACCTGATTCTACCTGCCGGCGATGTGCGCATCGGCCCGCTGGACTACAACATTTACACTAATGCGCAGGTTGCCGACGCGAAGAGCCTGAATTCAATCCCGCTAAAAACAGAGGGGGATAAATCGGTTTTCCTGTCCGACGTGGGGGAAGCAGTCGACGGAGCCGCGCTGCAATATAACGTGGTCCGCGTCGACGGCCAACGATCGGTGTACGTGGCCGTGCAGAAACAGGGCGGCGACACCAACACCATCGCCGTAGTCAACGGGATCAATGACGCCATTAAAACCCTGCGCGATATTCCGGCCCAGCTCAAGGCTCATGTTGTGTTCGACCAGTCTCTGTTTGTGAAGCAGGCCATCTCGACGGTAGTTCGAGAAGGCAGCATCGGGCTGGTTCTGACTGCCATCATGGTCCTGATCTTTCTTGGAAGTTTTCGGGCAACGGTGGCCGTGCTGCTTTCGATTCCACTTTCCGTCATGATCGTGTTTTTCGTGCTTTACACGGGGAACCGGTCCATCGATAGCATGGTCTTAAGCGGGCTGGCGCTGGCTTTTTCGAGGTTGATCGACAACTCCGTCGTGGTCCTTGAAAATATTTTCCGCCACATCGAGCATGGGGAAGATCCCGGCGCGGCCGCTGTCAACGGGGCCAACGAAGTGGTTCTCCCGGTCCTGGCGATCACTCTGATTGCCGTCGTTGTGTTCTTTCCGGTCACGTTTTTATTTGGAGTGAGCAAGTATTTGTTCACTGCGCTGGCACTCGCCGTCGTGATCGCGTTGTTTGCCTCTTACTTCGTCGCCGTCACCGTCGTGCCTCTTTATAGCGCGCGTTACCTTAAGGCAATTAAAATGCATGGCGAAGGCGATCCAGCTCAGCTTTCGGGCATGGCCAGATTCCACGCCTGGTTCAATGTGAAGTTTGACCAGTTGCTGAATATTTATGAGCGATGGGTTCGCAAGGCGCTCGATCGTCCCCGTGAAGTTCTCTACGGATTCGGCGCCGTATTTCTGTTGAGTTTCCTGCTTTATCCGTTCATCGGGGTTTCGTTTTTTCCCAGGACGGATGCCGGCCAGTTCGTGATCAATGTAAAAGCTCCTACGGGGACGCGCATTGACGTCACCGAAAACTATATCAAGCAAGTGGAAGGCATCGTCCGACAGGTTGTCCCGCCCTCGGATTTAAACACCATCGTTTCCAACATCGGCGTGATGTCCGATCTTTCCTCGCTCTTCACGCCCAACTCCGGAATGCACACGGCCTTCGTTCAAGTGGGCTTGAAGGAAGACCACAAGGTTGGCAGCTATGTGTACATGGCCCGCGTTCGCGAACGCGTCGCCAGAGAACTTCCGGAACTGCGAACGTTCTTCCAGTCTGGAGGCCTGGTGGACTCGGTGCTGAACCAGGGCGCGCCGGCGCCGATTGACGTTCAGGTCAGTGGAACAGACTTGCAAACCGACGATCGCATCGCGGAAGACCTTGCGCGCCAGTTCAGGGCGCTGCCCGGGGTGTCAGACGTTTATGTTCCGCAGGACATGGATTATCCCGCGTTGCAGGTGAACGTGGATCGCGACCGGGCGAGTGAACTGGGCCTGGACCCGAAGGAAGTCATCGACAATCTGATTACTTCTCTCACCTCGGATGCCATGATCGCTCCCAGTTATTGGGTCGACCCGAAGAACGGCAACAATTACCTCGTCACCGTTCAATATCCTGAGAATCAGGTTAAATCTCTCCAGGATTTAAAGGCCATGCCGTTGCACGCTGCCAATCTGAAGCTCCCGACGTATTTGAATCAGGTAGCCGATGTGAAATTAATTCAATCTCCAACCGAAGTGGATCACTACCAATTACAAAGAAGCATCGACGTGTACGTGGCGCCGTCAGGCGAAGACCTCGGCAGGGAAACCAAGGCGATTAACGGAATTATTGCAGGCACGCAACTGCCACCGAACATCCGCATCAACCTTCGAGGACTCGTCGTTACGATGCAATCCTCATTCAAAAGTTTTGGCTACGGCCTTCTCCTTGCTGTACTGCTGGCGTACCTGGTGCTCGTCGCCCAATTTACATCCTTTACCGATCCCATCCTGATCATCCTGGCCGTTCCCACCGGATTGATCGGTGTGCTTGTTACGCTGGCCATCACGGGGACGACGCTGAACATCCAATCGCTGATGGGGATTGTGATGCTGCAGGGAATGGTGGTTTCCAACAGCATCTTGATCGTGGATTTTGCAAACGTCCTCCGAAGCGAAGGACACAGCGTTCGCGAGGCAGTGGCGGACGCATGCCGGATCCGATTGCGTCCCATTCTGATGACGTCACTCGCAACGATCGTCGGTCTTTTGCCGATGGCGCTCAAACTTGAAACCGGCAGCGAAGCCTACGCTCCTCTCGCTCTTGCCATCATCGGCGGGCTGGCGTCCTCGATTATTCTCACGATTTTCGTAGTTCCCGCGGCCTACTTGCTGATTTATCAGCGCCGCGAGAGGCCGAGTACGGATGTGGTTCCCGCGGAGGCCCGATAATGCGCGCCGCGTGGGTTTTCTTTTTTGTTTCAATATTCGCGGCGGCTCCGTGCCGCGCGCAAGCTCCACAAAAACTGACGCTGCAAGAAGCCGAGCAAATCGCAATTCAAAATCATCCGCAGATCCAAGCGGCGACTCAACTCGCTTCCGTGGCGACCGCGCAGGTAATGGAAGCGCGCTCCTCTTATTATCCGCAGGCCACAGGCAGCCTCACGGGGGTCGAGGCGGAACACAACAGCCGGATTGGAGCGGGAGCTTTGAACAATCCGATTATCTACGACCGGTTCGCCGACGGAATCGAAGTAAGTCAGCTCGTGACGGATTTTGGCCGGACCTACGAACTGGTCAAGAGCTCGAATCTGCACGCGAAGGCGCAACAAGAGAACGTTACTGTCACGCGTGCTGATGTGCTGCTAGGCGTAAATCAAGCTTATTTCAACGCTCTCCGGGCGCAAGCTGTTCTGAAGGTCGCGGAACAGACCGTGAAATCCCGGCAGTTGGTTGCCGATCAGACCGGCGCCTTGCAGAAGAGCAATCTGAAATCCGGACTGGACGTGAGTTTTGCGAATGTAGATCTGGCGCAGGCACAACTCCTGCTGATCCAGGCCCAAAATGATGTGCAAGCCGCGTTCGCTGAATTTTCCAGCGCCCTCGGATATGCGGATCAAAGGACCTTCGACCTTGCCGATGAGCCCCAACCTCCCGCTCCGCCGCCCGACGTGACTCAGCTGCTTCAGGAGGCGCTACACAACCGGCCGGAACTGATTCGCCAGGACCTTGATGTGAAGGCTGCGCAGAGTTTTGCCACTGCGGAGCGCGACCTGTGGTTTCCGACGATTTCCGCCGCCGGCGCTACCGGGTTGATACCCTACCGTCAAGACACGCTCGATAGCCGCTACGCGGCCGCCGGCTTTAACGTGAACGTTCCTATCTTCAATGGAAAGCTCTACAACGCGCGCCATATCGAAGCGGACTCGCAGGCCAAAGCGCAACAGCAATTCCTGCGCGACCTTCAGGACCGAATCGTTCGCGATGTACGCACCTCCTGGCTTAATGCAAACTCAGCCTACCAACGTCTATCAGTGACAGAACAGCTTTTCAACGAGGCGACGCAGGCGTTTGATCTGGCGCAGTCGCGATACGGCCTCGGCCTGAGTTCGATCATCGAACTGAGCCAGGCCCAGTTAAACCTGACACAGGCGGAGATTACCAGGGTCAGCGCGCAGTATGTCTACGCGGCCCAGACTGCGAATTTGAATTATCAATTGGGCCGCATGCAGTAGCTCGCTTGCTGCGTGCCTGGAAAAATTCAGTTGCGCTCTTGACAGTTCGATTTCAAGACGCCTATGCTGTGCCCGTGAAAATCTCCATCGGTTCCGACCACGCAGGATTTCAATACAAAGAGAAGATCAGGACCGTTCTGACCGCGCAGGGTCACGAGGTCAAGGACTTCGGCACGTTCAGTCCGGATCCTGTGGATTATCCACTTTTCATCCGTCCCGCTGCGCAGGCAGTGGCAAGCGGGGAGTGCGAGCGAGGGATCGTGCTCGGCGGATCGGGGAATGGCGAGGCGATGGTCGCCAACAAGGTCCACGGCGTGCGCTGCGCCCTTTGCTGGAATCTCGAAACGGCCCGTTTGGCCAGGGCGCATAACGACAGCAACGTTCTTTCCATTGGCGAGAGGATGATTCCCGAGGACCTGGCGCTTGAAATCGTCAACGTATGGCTGACCACGCCGTTTGATGGCGGCAGGCATGCCAGGCGCATCGCCGAGATTGAATAGATACCGCAGCCAAGATCCATAAATTAAAAGAGAGGTTTTGCGATCCATGAAGATTTTTCTCGTCGTGTTACTGTGTCTGGTGATCGTCCTCGCCGTCGGTATCACTGCGACGATCGGTTGGCGTCCATTTATTGGCCCACGATCCCGCCCGTTGACCAGCCGCGTTTTTGAACGCACACCGGAACGTCTGGCGCGCGGGAAGTACCTGGCTGAAGGCCTCAACGTCTGCATGGATTGCCACTCACCGCATGACTGGACCAAGCATGACGCGCCGATCCCTCCCGGCATGGAGGGAGCCGGCGAGGACTTTTCGCTTCTTAAGGGTTTGCCGGGCCACGTCGTGGCTCCGAACCTAACGCCTGATCCTGAGACTGGAAGCGGCAACTGGAGCGACGACGCCCTGGCCCGCGCGATTCGCGAAGGAGTCGGCCACGACGGGCGCGCGCTTTTTCCGATGATGCCCTACGAAAATTTCCGTTACCTTTCCGACGAAGACGTGGCTTCGATCGTGGTCTTTTTACGTACGTTGCCTCCGGTTCGTAATCCTCTTCCGACCACCCGACTTATTTTCCCGGTGAAGTACCTGATCCGCAGCGTCCCTGAGCCTCTCGAATCACCCGTCAGTCCTCCTGCTTTTTCCGATCAGGTCAACCGGGGCGAGTACCTGGTGCACGTGGCGGGATGCGCGGACTGCCATACTCCCCAAGATGATCATGGGCAGCCCCTTCCCGGCATGTATCTTGCCGGCGGACAAGTATTCGACGGCCCCTGGGGAAACGTCGCCACCGCGAACCTGACTACGGCCCCGTCCGGAATTCCGTATTACGACGAAGCTCTGTTTTTGCAAACGATTCGGACTGGCTATGTGAAGGCGAGATCGATCAATCAGATCATGCCATGGACCTATTACCGGAATTTAACAGATGATGATTTGAAAGCGATATTTGCGTACTTAAAAACCGTCAAGCCGGTAAACCACGTGGTGGATAACGCCCTGCCGCGCATCCTCTGCGTGATCTGCAACGAGGTGCATGGCGGCGGAGAGAAAAACCAGAAGAACTAACGTTTCCGTATTTCGGCGCGAGTTTTCCGAGGCAATTCCCTAGTTCCCGGCGGGCAGTTGTGAAACATTCCATCCCCCGCCCAACGCTTTCACCAGCAGAACTGTCGAAGTCATGCGCCGCGTGAGGAGGCTGACGGCTGTCCGCTCGTTATCCAGCAACGCGCTTTGCGCCGTAATCACGGTCAGATAGGTGTCGAGGCCGCCCTTGTAGCGGTTGGTGGATTGTTCCAGCGAGCGGTTCGCGGCCGCAACGGCGGCATCCTGGGTCTTCGCTTCGTCCTCAAGGACACGCAGGTCGGAAAGAGAGTCCTCCGTCTCCTGAAACGAGGATAGGACCGTCTGTTGGTAATCCGCGATCAGTTCGTCATACGTGGCCTTCGCCTGATCGGACACCGCCCGCCGTTTTCCTGCATCGTAAATTGTCTGAAGCGCGGACCCGCCGACTGCCCAAAGCGCGCTGGGGCCGGTCAGCCAATTGGTGAAAGAGCCGCTCTCAAAACCGCCAACGAGTCCGAGCGTGATAAGCGGAAAATACGCGGCGCGGGCAACGCCGATCTGCTCGTTCGCAGCCGCAACCCTTCTTTCGGCGGCGGCGATGTCGGGACGTCTTTCAAGCAGATCCGACGGTACTCCCGGCGCAGGAATGGGAGGGACAGCCGGCATGGGCGCGACGTTCAAAGTAAAGGTGGACGCGGGTTGCCCGATCAGAACCGCGACGGCGTGTTCAAACTGGTCGCGCGCGGAAGTAATATCGATGTCCTCGGCCCGTGTCTGCTCGAGTAAAGTGGTGGCAAGTTCCACGTCTTCTCTCGAAGCCAGGCCGCCATTAAAGCGGTTCAGTGTCAGGTCCAGCGCTTTTTGGAACGCGACCACGCTGGAATCGAATAATTGTTTCTGGGCGTCGAGGCCGCGAAGAGTGAAGTAATCGAGGGCAAGCTCGGCGTGAAGACTCAGGCGAACCGTCTCCAGGTCAGCCGCCGTGGCCTGGGCCTGCTCGCGGGTGGACTCCACCACATGGCGGACCCTTCCCCAGACGTCGGCCTCATAGGAAACGTCGCCGCCGGAAACCAGAAAATCCGAATAGTAAACTGGAGCGGTCGGGCTCGACAGAGCTCGATTGAGAGATTCGCGGTTCTCATTGATGCTCGATCCCGCCGTGACCAGCGGAAACTTTGCGGAACGCGATATCCGCACCGCGTCGCGCGCCTCCGTGAAGCGGTCATTCGCGGTCCGCAACGACTGGTTCGAGACGCTTAATTTTTCCTCCAGCGTGTTCAGTTGGGTGTCCTGAAACAATTCCCACCAATTGCCTTTGCGTGCTTCGTCGCTTGGTTGGGCGGGCTTCCAGTTGCCCACTTCTTTATATGCGGGGGGGATTTCGGTCGTGGGTTTTACGTATTTCGGGCCTACCGAGCAGCCAGAGAGAAATAGAAATCCGAAGCAGAGAATCGCGAGCGGGCTCCCCCTACGCGCGTTCCTCATCCACCGCGTGAATTTCAGTGTATTTCCTTCGGACATTATTGTTTCCCCTGTGCAGTCGTTTTGGATTCCGCGACGCGGACTTTCTCGCCTTCCGTTAACGAGTCGGGAGGATTTATGACCACGGATTCATCGCCTTTGATTCCCGCGATGACCTCTATATCGGCCCCAAAATCACGGCCAGGGGTAATGGATTTCAACTGAATCGTATTCCCGTCTTTCACCGTGGCCACTTGCATCCCCGCCGATTTAAAGATGGTCGCATTGACGGGCAGAGTGAACGTTGTCACGGAAGTCGGCAGCGCAAGGTGAATCTCGGCATAACCGCCGGGTTTGAGTTCGCCCGTGAGATTGTCGACATCGATTTCAGTCAGCAAAGTGCGCGTCGACGTATCGATTCCGCCTGAGTCCCGAACCACGGTCCCCGCGAATTTGCGCCCCGGAAATTCGGTAAGGATCAGGTCCGCGTGTTCTCCGGGCTTGACGTGCGGGGAATAAACTTCCGGAACGTTCACATAGACACGCAGGCGGTTGACGGCGGCGATGTGGAACAACTCCCGAGCCGTGCCTCCACTGCTCCCGGAATCGATCAGCGCGCCGATATCCGTGTTGCGCGCCGTAATCACGCCATCGAAGGGAGCATAAATTCTCTCGAATGACTGCAATTCCTCCAGCCGCTTCACGTTGGACTGGGCCGATTCAACCGCCGTTCTGCGGGCATCGTAATTTCCCGACGCGTTATCAACGTCCTGCTGGGCGACCGAATCGGTTTTCAATAAGTCTTTGTAGCGTGCTGCCGTGATTTCAGCGAGGTGAAGATTTGCCTGGGCCGTCGCCACATCGGCTTGCGCCTGTTGTAGTTGTTGATCAATTTCCGGGGAGTCTATCTCCGCGAGCAATTGCCCGGACTTGACGTGCGCGCCAATATCCGCGGTCCAGCTTTTCAGGTAGCCGTTGGTTCGCGCATAGATCGGCGCGTCCGTGAAAGGCTGCATGTTCCCGGGGAGAACGATTTCCTGCTGCGGCGCTCCCAGTTTCGGATGGATCACTGCCACCGTGGGAATCGCCAGTTCGTGGGTCTCCACGGAAAGTTGCGCGTTGGCGTTTCGCCGGCTTGAAACTCCCCACACCACCACAATCACAACAAGCAACACCATCAGAAGAAGCAAAATCGCGCGCGTGGCCGCACTTCCCGCTGTTGCATGAGATAAGCGCTCCTGCAGCCTGCGGACGGAGACTGGTTTCATTCTCCGATTTGGAAACCCATCCATCTGATCCTCCAAAAAATATGAATCGTATCAATCACCCGGAAGTTCCATCTCCGTGGAGCCCGCCGGATTCTTTCGGGACCCGTGAATCAAACTATAAACGGAAGGGACAAATAAGAGCGTCGCGACAGTCGCAAATAGCAGGCCGCCGATGACTGCCCGGCCGAGTGGCGCATTTTGCTCGCCACCTTCGCCGAGGCCCAGGGCCATCGGCACCATGCCGATGATCATGGCCAGGGCCGTCATAATGACCGGGCGAAAGCGCGTATATCCAGCCTCCTCGGCGGCGTGAATCGGATCGAGGCCTTCCTGGAGCTTCTCTTTTGAAAAGCTGACGACCAGGATGCTGTTCGCGGTGGCTACGCCCATGCACATGATCGATCCGGTCAGGGCCGGCACGCTGATCGTCGTGTGCGTGATGAACAGCATCCAGACGATCCCGGCCAAAGCCGCGGGCAGGGCCGAGATGATTATCAGCGGATCCAGCCACGACTGAAAATTCACTACAATCAACAGGTAGATCAGAAGAATGGCAAATACCAATCCGGCCAGCAGGCCAAAGAACGAAGACTGCATTGTGCTGACCTGACCGCGGACAACGACTTCAGACCCGCGGGGAAGCTGGCTGCGGTTGCGATCCACAATGGCCTGGACATCGCGGGAGACGCCGCCCAGGTCGCGCCCTTGTGTCGAGCCGAAAATATCGATCAATGGCTGAGCATCGTAATGGGAGACGATTGCCATCCCCGACCCTCGCGTGATGGTTCCCAGATTCCCCAGCATCTGCCAGGGCGCCCCGGTGCCCCCGTTTACGGGAATGTTTTCAAGATCCTGGAGTGATTCAAAGTCATATTGAGGAGCCTGCGTCGCGACACTGTAGCTGACTTCCGATTTCGGATCGAGCCAGAAAGAGGGCGTCGTCTGAAAACTCCCGCTCAACGACACCAGAAGATTTCCAGCAACATCCTTCTGCGTGGAGCCGGTCTGCAACGCCTTGGTGCGATCCACGTCAATGTGAAGTTTCGGCTGGTCAAACGGCTGCTGGATGCGCAAGTCCGCAATGCCCGTGACGTTGCTCAACTGCGCCATCAAGGATTCCGCGAACTGGTGGTTTGCTTCAAGATCGCGTCCCTGGATCTGAACATCGATCGGCGCTGGAAGTCCGAAATTCAGAATCTGGCTGACGATATCGGCAGGAGGGAAATAGAACAGGACGCCCGGAAAGGATTGATTGAGTTTCAAACGCAAATCGTGAATGTAGTCCTGCGTCGGCCGGTGTTTTTCGTTCAGCGAAATCATGATGTCCGCATCTTCCGGGCCCACAGGCGCGGAAGTACTGTAGGTATAATTGAGGGCGCTATTCGGAAGGCCGATATTGTCGATTACACTTTCAATTTCGTTTGCCGGAATTTCCTCGTGGATGGCCCGCTCCACGTCCTCGCACAATGCCGCCGTTTCTTCAATCCGAGTGGCCGTCGGAGCGCGCAGGTGCAGCTTAATTTGCCCCGCGTCCACTGAAGGGAAGAAGTCCTCGCCGAGCCACGGCAACAGGGCGAAGGAACAGACACACAGTGCCAGGAAAATAAGCGGAAAGATGATTCGATGCGCAAGACACTGCTGAAGAATTCCACGGTACCCATTCCTGAGCCTTTCGAAAAGCAATTCAAAGCGCCCCTGTACCCGGACCAGCGGGTTGCGGCTGGAGAGCGATTTCTCCGCCGATTCCTCTTCGTGGGCTTTTAGCAGAAACCGGGCCATGGTGGGGACCAAAGTCCGGGAAAGCAAATACGATGCCATCATCGCGAAAACGACGGCTTCGGCGAGCGGCACGAACAGATATCGCGCGACGCCCGTGAGGAAGAACATAGGGACGAAAACGATACAGATCGAAAGCGTGGACACAAAGGCCGGAATCGCGATCTGTTGCGCGCCGTCCAGGATCGCCTGGATAATTTCCTTTCCCTGTGCAAGGTTTCGATTGATGTTTTCAATTTCCACGGTGGCGTCGTCCACGAGGATACCCACCGCAAGCGCCAGTCCTCCCAGCGTCATGATGTTGATGGTTTGTCCGATCGCGCTCAGAATGATGATGGACGTCAGAATCGACAGTGGAATTGAAACAGCGATGATCAGCGTGCTGCGCCAGCTTCCCAGGAAGATCAAAATCATCAGCCCGGTCAGGCAGGCAGCAATGACCGCCTCCCGGACCACCCCATTGATGGAAGCGCGGACAAAAACGGACTGGTCCGCGATGGGGCGAACCTGCAACTCCGGCGGCAGCGTTGCAAGCACCCTCGGCAATGTTTCCTTGATTCTCGAAATAACGTCTAAAGTGGAGGCGTTCCCCGATTTCAGGATCGTCATCAGCGTGGCCCGCTGGCCATCCACATGGACGATATTGGTTTGAGGAGGGTAGCCATCCCGCACATGCGCCACATCTCGAACATAGATCGTGTTGGCTCCGACAGTCTTAATTGGCAGGTCGTTCAATTCTTCGACGGTTTTGGGGCTGCTGTTGAGGTCCACATCACTTTCCAGCGAGCCGATTTTCACCGTACCGCTGGGGAGAATGAGGTTCTGTGATCCCACCGCGTTGACCACGTCATTCGGGGAGAGTCCCTTCGCCTGCAGCGCCTGAATATCCAGGTCCACTTGAATCTGGCGCTGCTTTCCGCCATAGGGGTTGGGCATAACGGCCCCTTGCACCGTTGCCAGTTGCACCCGGATCTGGTTTGTGCCCAAGTCATAAAGCTGCTGCTCGGAGAGATTTTCTCCAGACAGCGCCAATTGAATGATGGGGACCGACGAAGCGTTGTACGTGATGATGAACGGCGGAAAAGTTCCCGGCGGATCCGAGCGTATGGCGGATTGCGCTGCCGCCGTGATCTGAGCCATCGCCATATCGATCCGCACGTTGGGGTGGAAGAAGATCTTGACCACTCCGAGTCCATTGAGGGATTGCGATTCGATGTGCTCGATATCGTTGACCGTCGTCGTCACGCTGCGCTCGAAGCCGACAGTGATCCGGTCGGCCATGTCCTGAGCGGGGAGGCCGGCGTACCCAAAAACGACGCTGACGACGGGAATGTCAATGTTGGGGAAAATGTCAGTCGGCGTGGTGAAAATCGCCAGAGGCCCCAAAATGAGAATAAGGAGAGACATCACCACAAAGGTGTATGGCCTCCGCAATGCAAGTCGTACAATCCACATAAAATAAGGCTAGCTCCCAGGGCAGTTCAGCGCCGATTCAACGGATGCAGGCTCAGCTCTTGCGGGGGAGAATCGCGTGACCATCCGAATGCGTGGCGCTGATATTAAAATTGTGGCGCTATAAAATAAATTAAATTTGTCCGACCAAGTCAAAATACCACGCACTATTGTGATGCAATTGCGCCCGAGTTCGTTACAACTTGTTACGGCTCAGATTCATATGGGTTTATTGCAACCCGCAGCCGTTCCCGCTCCAAAAACAGAATCGAAAAATAGGCCCAGCACGTGTCGCACATCGCCGTCGGAAAGCGTCTTGGGATCGACCAGATGTTCGAGCAGCATGCCTTGCGACAGAGCGCCCAGGCAGGCCGACGCCGCTGGGTTTTTAATGGGAAGCTTTCTGTCCAGAGCGCGCAGTAATTCCGATAGAAGGTCAGCCCACGACGCGCGCATGCGGCGGTGCCTATCCCGGAGACGTGCATGCGCCTCCGGATGGCGCAGCGCGTAGAGCTTGAACTCCAGGGAAATCAAAACCAGCCGGCGGTCTTTCGCGATCTCCGCGTAATGTTTGCGAAGAGCCGCGAGTTTATCGAGGGGATTCTTGTGCTGGCGAAGAGCCTCCGTGACACACTCGATTCGCTCCCGAACCCAATCATCGAGCAGGGCGAAGAAGATGTCTTCTTTGCTCTCGAAGTTCGCATAGAAGGCGCCGCGCGTGTAACCCGCGCCGGCGGCGATATCCTCGAGGCGGGCGGCTTCGAAGCCGTCCTGCGCGAAAATGCGCTTGGCGGCTGCGATGAGTTTTCGCCGGGTTGTCTCGGTGCGCACGTCCTGGCGGGAGCGGGCGCGAACCCGCATGGGAGGGCTCGTCCAGCGCAGTTTCCTGCGTCCGGGTTGCATTAGCGTTTCCTCATTTCTCGAAGCCGCTCCACTTGACATCATACATACGTGTATGTATCTTACTTGAGTGTCCCCGGCCCTGCAAGTATTTATTGTGAGATCGGACAGTCCGCTGCGCTTTCCGCCTTGTTTACGGATTTGAATGACGGGGAATCATGACGGAAATCGAGGACGGCAGGCGTAGCAGGGAGGTCCCGAAGAATCGAGTGGTCCCCATGCGATGCTCGTGGTCTTTTTTTCTTTTCCTGGCCTTGTGCAATGTTCTTTCCGCTCTCCCGGCGGCAGCCCAAACCAGCGCCGTGTTCCAGGGAAGTGTGGGTGCAGGAACTCCCTCGGCTCAGCCTCTCGCGCTGTCGCTCGACGACGCACTGCAAAGGGGCCTGCGGTACAACCTGGGAACGGTCACTTCGCTGCAGTCCTCGCGGCAGGCGCAAGGGGAGAGCATCGCGGCCCGCAGCGTTTTATTTCCGAATCTGAGCGGCGGCGCGCTGGAATCCGTTCAGCAAATTGACCTGTCCTCGTTTGGTTTCAAGTTCAACCTGCCGCCGAGCCTGGGATTTTCGTTTCCGACAATCGTCGGGCCATTCAATTACTTTGATTTGCGCGGCTACCTCTCGCAAGAGGTTGCCAATGTACAGTCCATCCGGACTTTCCAGTCCTCCCGGGAAGCACAAAAAGCGGCCGACCTTTCGGCTGCGGATGCGCGGGAAATTGTGGTTTACGTCGTGACTTCCGGCTACCTGCAAGTGTTGGCCGAAGCGGCGCGCGTGGACTCCGCGAAGGTTCAGGTGGATAGCGCCCAGGCGATCTTTCAGCAGGCATCGGATCGTTTCACGTCCGGCCTGAGCGCCAAAATTGACATGACGCGAAGCCAGGTCGAACTTCAAACGCAGCAGCAGCGCCTGACGGCCGAGCAGGCCGAGTACGCGAAACAGAAAATCGCGCTCGCCCGCCTGATTGGATTGTCATCCGGCCAGGAATTGACTTTGACGGATACGATGCCGTACGCGCCGCTGGAAAACATCTTGCTCGATCAGGCCATCGCGCTGGCGGCGCAGAACCGGTCTGACCTCAAAGCCGCTGATGCGCAAGTGCGTGCCGCGGAATTGTCGCGAAAGGCCGCCACCGCCGAGCGCTATCCGACGCTGGGCATTGATGCAAATTACGGAGTGATTGGTATTAACCCGGCGAGCTCGCACGGTACTTTCTCCGTCACCGGCCAGCTCAAGTTCCCCATCTGGGCGGGAGGCCGCATCGGTGGAGACATCGAGCAAGCCGACGCGTTGCTCCAGCAACGGCGCGCGCAATATGAAGACCTGAAAGCCCGCGTCGAAGCCGATGTGCGTAACGCCTTCCTCGATCTCAACGCGGCCTCCGATCAGGTGCGCGTGGCGCAAAGCCGGCGCGAGCTTGCCCAGGATGAGCTGGCCCAGGCGCGGGATCGTTTTGCTTCCGGCGTGGCGGATACGGTCGAGGTGGTGCAAGCGCAGGAAGTGGTGTCGAGCGCCGAACAGGATTACATCGCCAGCCTGAATGCGCACAATCTCGCAAAGGCGAGTGTGGCCCGCGCGACCGGCCAGGCCGAAAAAATCATGCGTGATCTTCTCAGGAGCAAATAGTTATGGCGACAGAACAATTGCAGGCAAGCCCTCGGCGGCCGGAAATAACTTCTTCCGGGAATCCGGATGACACCGCGTCAGCGGAAAATGGCGCGAAAGGGCGACGCAGGACCCTGATTTTTGCGGCCATTCTCGGCTCGGTGATCCTGATCGGCGCGATCGGGTTCCTGCTGTATTCCGGGACGTATGAATCCACCGACGACGCACAGGTTGACGGCCACCTCGACGGTCTTACTTCGCGAATTGATGGCGAAATCAAAGCCGTGTACGCGGAAGAAAATCAGTCCGTGCAGGCGGGACAGCTCCTCGTCGAACTTGATCCACGCGATTATCAGGTTGCGCTCGAGCAGGCGCAGGCCCAACTGCTGAAGGCGCAGGCCGATGCGCGGGCGGAAAATCCGAACCTCCCGATCACGGCGAGCACCTCGCGGACAAATATTTCTACGAGCCAGTCCGAAGTCGCGAACGCTGAAGCGGGTGTCGCGGCTGCCGAACGGGATCAGGCCGCGGCCGTGTCCCGGTTGCAGGAGGTCCAAGCAAACAACGCGAAGGCGCAGAACGACGTCGGGCGATACAAGGCGCTCGTGGATAAGAGCGAAGTTTCGCGCTCCGAATATGACCAGGTGGTCGCGACGGCGGCTGCGCTTGCCGCGTCGGTCGACTCCGCGCGCGCCTCAGCCGAGTCCGCTCAAAAAGTGGTGGACCAGCGCAACGCGCAACTCGATCAGGCACGGAGCCAGGTGGCGCTTGCAAACGTGAACGCGCCCAATCAAATCGCTATTTCAAGAGCAAATGTTCAGTCGAAAGAGGCTGACGTGAAGGCCATGCAGGCGGCAGTTGACCAGGCGCAACTCGACCTGAGCTATTGCAAAATCGTTTCCCCAGTTTCGGGCGTGGTGACCAATCGCACCGTGGAAGTTGGCGAGCAAGTCAGCAAGGGCCAACGTTTGATAACGGTCGCCGACTTGAATGATTTGTGGGTGACGGCAAATTTCAAGGAAAGCCAGTTGAGAAAGATGCACACCGGCCAATCGGTCACGGTTTCCGTGGATGCCTTCGACCAGAAATTCGACGGCTACGTGGAAGCCATGCCCGGCGCGACCGGTTCGGTCACCAGTTTACTGCCGCCGGAAAATGCGACGGGGAATTACGTCAAGGTGGTGCAGCGCCTGCCCGTACGAATCCGGCTCAAGCCGGGGCAGCAGGGCCTCGATCGCCTGCGGCCGGGTATGTCGGTGCTTCCAAAAGTTTGGCTCAAGTAGAGGAAAATTCTCGTGACGGATCTGCAAGACGCGGAGTGGAAGCCACGATTTAATCCATGGCTGGTCGCGATGACCGTGACACTGGCGACGTTCATGGAGGTGCTCGATACTTCCATCGCGAACGTGTCTCTGCCGCATATTGCCGGCAGCCTTTCCGCGAGCCAGGTGGAGTCATCGTGGGTCCTGACGAGCTACCTGGTTTCCAACGCCATTATTCTTCCGATCAGCGCCTGGCTTTCCACCATCATAGGCCGCAAGCGCTTCTACATGACGTGCGTTGCGCTGTTTACGGTCAGCAGTTTCCTTTGCGGCCTCGCGTCCAGCCTGGGAATGTTGATTTTCTTCCGGGTTTTGCAGGGCGTGGGCGGCGGAGGTTTGCAGCCCAGCGAACAGGCGATTCTTGCCGATACGTTTCCGGCTGCCAAGCGCGGCATGGCGTTTGCCGTCTACGGAATGGCCGTCGTGCTGGCTCCCGCAATCGGGCCGACGCTGGGCGGATACATCACCGATAACTTTTCCTGGCACTGGATCTTTTACATCAACGTTCCGATCGGCATTCTTTCGTTATTTCTGACCAGCCGGGTTGTGGAAGACCCGCCATTCCTGAAACGCGAGCAGGAACGAAGGCGAAATATTCGTGCCGATTACGTTGGCCTCGGACTGATCACCATCGCCATCGCCAGTTTGCAAATCGCCCTCGACAAAGGGCAGGAGTCGGACTGGTTTTCGTCGCGGTGGATTACGAGCCTGGTCGTTACGGCCATCTACGCATTCGCAGTCTGGATCGTATGGGAGTGGTATCATCCCAATCCCGTCGTGGATATCCGCCTGTTTCAACGACGCAATTTCGCGACGGCGATGTTTTTCAGCTTCACGCTGGGAATCGTTCTGTACGGCACGACGTTCATGATCCCGCAATTTTTGCAGGTGCAATTGGGGTACTCAGCGGTGAAATCCGGCGAGGCCCTGGCCGGCGGCGGGTTGGTGATGATTTGCATGATGCCGCTGGCGGGAGCGCTGGTTTCCAAAATCGATCCGCGCAAATTGATGGCCTTTGGATTTGTTTCCATATCCGTGGCGCTATACTACATGTCCAGCGTGTTCAGCCTCACGATGGATTTTCCCACGGCATTCGCCATTCGTTCCTACCAAACCTTGGGGCTTGCATTCATCTTTGTGCCGCAGAACGTTCTGGCCTATGTGGGCGTACCGCGGGAGAAAAACAATCAGATTTCCTCGATGAACAGCTTTGTTCGCAACGTCGGCGGCAGCATCGGAATCGCGCTCATCTCAACTTCGATTGCACGCATCGCGCAGCAACGGCGCCAGACTCTGGTGGGGCATGCCTCTCCGGGAAACCCGGCGTATGACGCCATGGTCGGCGGCCTGACGCAGACGCTGAAGAATCAAGGATCGAGCGGCTCTGATGCGACCAGGCAGGCGTACACGATGCTTTCCGGCCTGATTGACCGCCAGGCGACAACGCTTGCCTACGTCGAAGTCATATCCATGCTCGCTGTCATCGTTCTTAGCCTGATTCCGTTCCTGCTGATCATGAGGAGAAACAGGCCGGGAGCGGGCGACGTGCCCGTTGCGCACTGAGCTCCTTGGCTACCGAATCTGGCAACTTGCCTCCAACCGACACACATGCGCATGATATTGGACGGGCAATTTCCGTGCAGGACTAAGTTCTTGAGGTTGCCATGTGGAATTCGGTGAGCGATGCCGCGGATCACGCGTGGAAAAAAATTCGCGTGGGCCTGCGCTTCCACGGCAAAGGTACATTTCCCAATTTCCCGATACCCGTGCGTCTACCGTTCGGGGCGTGGTGGCTGGCGTGGAACGACGTCGTAGGCAAGTCTGTCCTGAAAGGCGTATTCGAAAAAGCGGAGAGCGAATTCCTGATGCGGATGCTGAAGCCCGGCATGACCGTGCTCGACATCGGCGCGCACCATGGTTTTTACACGCTGCTCGCTTCTCACGCAGTCGGCGATAGCGGGCACGTCTTTGCTTTTGAGCCTTCCCCGCGCGAGAGAAAGAAACTCAACTGGCACATCCGGTGGAATCACTGCTCCAATGTGGAAGTGTTTGACGTGGCGCTGGGCGCAAGCGCCGGCGAAGCGGAGCTGTTCCTGGCTGCGGGACGCGAAACTGGCTGCAACGGCTTGCGGCCCCCGGCGGTCCGTGGGACGCCAAAGAAAGTAAATGTATTGCTGGACACAGTGGACAATTTCCTGACCCGGCGAAAAATCGAGAACGTAGATTTTGTGAAGCTTGACGTGGAGGGGGCGGAACTGAGTGTTCTGGGAGGGGCAGGGAACTTGTCGTCCGGGCGGCCGCGGCCCATTTTGCTGGTGGAGATCTGTGATTTGCGCACCGCGGCATGGGGATACCCAGCTTCCCGCATTTTGGATTTCCTGTTGGATCGTGGATACCAGTGGTTCGAGCTGAACGATGGTGGCAGGTTAAGTCCGGCTTTGCTGGGACACGACAAATACGACCAAAATTTTATTGCCGTTCCCCAAGAAAAGATTGAGGACATGAAGAAGTTCATGGCACCGGCGAAGAACGAGCAGCGCGAAACTTGAATACGGACGCAATGGAGAAGTACGCTGGTCCGATTGCTTCCGGAATAACCGGCATGTATATTGGCGAACGGCTTTGAAATAATCTGAGAATTGCCTGTCAACGCAAAAAGAAAAAATCGCGATCACATTTCTGAAGGACAAACATTCTGCCTATGGGTTTGGCACTGGCTTTGAGCCGCATCACTTCCGGGACGTCTCCGCTCCAGACCGTTCACCGGACGATCTGCTGGGCAACGCACTCGGAAGCGAGGCGCATTTGCCCCAAGCATCTGGGAACCCGGCGCTGGGCACACGCCTGGGTTCGCCGCCACATGGAGGCGATGCCGCTCGGTGAGCTTCGCGTAATGGACGCAGGATCGGGAATGTCGAATCGCCTGCTGGATTGGTATCGCCCGCGTGTGAAGCATGCTTACCTGCTTGATTTCCTGATTGATTCGCGAGCCGAGGGCAATACCAGCATCGTCCGCGCGGACCTCGAAAAGGGAATTCCGATGCCGGACGCTTCAGTGGATCTGGTCACGAGTGTGAGCAGCATCGAGCACTTGTCCGCGGCAGGCCAAGTGCTCTTTTTCAAGGAGGCGGAGCGCGTCCTTTGTCTTGGAGGAATGCTGGCGCTGACCGTCAGCTACTTGATTGGACTGGACGAATCGAAGATTCGCGTCCTGTCGTCGAATCCGATCCTGGAAAAGGAAGGCTTCACGATTAGCGCGGAGCTAAATTTGCATCGGATGCTCGAAGCGGCGCCATCTCTGACTTCTCCGGAGACTCCTGACTGGACGAAGTTCCCCGGTTACAATAGATTCTCGACGGAAAAGTTATTGGCGGACACCGATATCATCTTCGACTCAATGCACGTCAATGATGACTTCCCGTCCGCGAAAGAGGTCAACGCGATGGGCATACGCTGGGCTGAAATTGGAATTTTCCTTGTGAAAGGTTAAAAATTAAGTGATCGTGTTGTGCGTTGCATGATAGGAGTCCGCGCTCTTGTCCAAGCCATTCGTTTTTGACCGGCCGGCGCAGTCCGAGATGCGCGACGCCCGCATGGATTTCGCTCGCCGCGTGATTGCCCCATGGCAATCGGCGCTCGGCCTGCGCACCGCGCTCGATATCGGGTGCGGCGTCGGCTATTATGCCGCAATGTTGAAGGAGCTCGGCTTGCAAGTCACTGCCGCGGATGCTCGCCAGGAAAATATTGTGGAAGCTCGCAGCCGATTCCCCGGCATAGATTTTCACCTTGCCGACGCGGAGGACACGTCGCTGGCGGACCTCGGCACGTTCGATTTGGTCCTGTGCTTTGGTTTGCTCTACCATCTTGAAAATCCGTTGCGCGCGGTCCGCAATCTTCGCGCCCTCACGGGCACGGTTCTGCTTCTCGAAAGCATGGCGGTGGAGAACGAGCAGCCGTTCTTTTTGCTGCTGGATGAGCCAGAAGGTGAAGACCAAAGCCTGCGTTCGGTGAGTTGTTATCCCTCCGAGGGCGCGATGATCAAGATGGCCTACCGCGCTGGTTTTCCGAATGTGTACCGTTTCAGGGAGCTTCCCAACCATGAGGAGTTTCGCGCCGCTACCGGGCGTACCCGCGCGCGCACGGTGATCGCTGCTTCCGTACCGCCGATCGATTCACCTCTCATCGAAATAGCGGCGGAGCCTAAGCCCTCCCGCGATTTCTGGACTACCGATCCAACCGGAATTACCAAGGTGTTGCGCCGGCTTCGCAGAAATCTGAAGCAATCGCGAAGCAAGAAGCGCTCCTGACAGACTCGATGCTCACCCTGTTCGCCATTCCCAAGCACTTCCGCGGTCACTTCGCGTTAATCCAGCGCAACGCCATCCTGAGCTGGACGCGCCTCACGCCACGGCCTGAAATTCTGCTCTTCGGCGATGAAGAGGGCACGGCTGAAATCGCCGCCGAACTGGGGCTTCGCCATTTTCCGGAAGTGACGCGCAACGAATTCGGCACGCCTTTGCTCGACGATCTCTTCCGCCAGGCCGAACAGCACGCGTCTACACCTCTGCTGGGCTATGTGAATGGCGACATCATCCTGACGAATGATTTTTGCGATGCGCTGGATCGTGTTCGGTCGAGGTATGAGCGATTCATGATGGTGGGCCGCAGGTGGGATCTCGATTGGGACCAGCCGCTCGATATCTCTCAAGCCGGCTGGGCCCAGTCCATGCGGGAACGCGCACTCGCCGCATATGTGCAGCGTCCCGGAAACTATATTGATTATTTCATTTATTCGCGCGGGCTTTGCGATGGGCTTCTGCCGCTCGCGATTGGACGCTTCTCCTGGGATAATTATCTTTTGTGGCGCGCGAGGTCGCGCGGCGCGGAACTCGTGGATGTTTCTCCCGCCGTCGTGGCCATTCATCAGAATCACGATTATTCGCACCATCCCAAAGGCAAGAGTGAAGTACGCGAGGGCCCTGAACGCAAACGCAATCGCGAAATGGTCGGGAACTGGTGGCATCTTTACACCATCGAGGATGCCACGCAGATCCTTGACGCGAATGGCCTGCATGAATCTCGGCTTCACAACTGGCTGATGGCCAAGCGGTTGTGGTCGCATCCCTTGACGATCGTGCAGCTGCCCTGGCTTGCATTGAAACGCGTCGTCGGCGGGTGAACGGGCTTGCGATGACTCAGCTATACTGTCGCTGTTCGGCGATGATTCAGTCAGAAAACTGCCCGTTCCGTCCCGACAAACACGGGACGGAACGGCCGCTACAAAACCGGGTGGCATCCGCACACGGTCACGGCGAAGAACTGGAGCTCGGTTGTATCCCTTCATTCATATTGGCCCCATAACGCTCGGCACGTACGGCCTGATGGTCGCTATCGCTTTGATCTGCGCGTTTTTCGTTCTTCGCGCGGACTTCGTGAGGCGCGGAGTTTCGGCCGACGCCGAAGCGATCATCGGCATCACGGGCCTGGCCGGACTCGCCGGCTCGCGGCTCTATCATTTGCTCGAGAGCCCGACGGAATTTTTTGCCGATCCGTGGCCGCAGCTTTTCAGCACGATGGGTTTTGCTTTTGTCGGGGCGGTGATTGGCGGTTTCCTCGCGCTGCTTTTTCTGGCCTGGCGATTTCGAATGAAGCCCTTGCTCATGCTGGACGTCGCCTCGCCCGCGGCCGCGCTGGGCTACGGAATCGGGCGCATCGGCTGCCTGATTTCGGGGGACGGGGATTACGGCATCGCCACTAACCTTCCCTGGGGGATGGCTTTTCATCCGCTGGAACCCGGCTCCCGAATTCTTTATTTCATTCGAATCGATCACGGCGCACTTGTACCCAGCTACGGGCGGGATGTCCGTGGCTTGCCACTCGATGGGATTGTGCGCGTTCATCCGACTCCGATTTACGAATTTCTGGTTGCGCTTTTGATTTTCTGGTTTCTTTGGAAACTGGGAGAGCGCTGCTTCAAGAAACGCGCCCCATATGGGATTGTTTTCTCCGCGTATCTTGTCCTGACGGGGATTGCCAGATTTCTCGTCGAAATCATCCGCATCAATCCGAGGTCGTTCTACGGGATGTCGAATGCACAGGCGGCGAGCCTGGTTTCAATTGTCGCGGGGATCATTCTCTTCGTGTTCATTCGCCGGGCGCCGGTGCCATCACCCAAGCCGCGCCGGGCTTAGTAGGACAGGCTTCAGCCTGTCTGGTTTAGATTCAGTTCGCACGAAAATCAGACAGGCTGAAGAGTTTGTGTGGCAACTCTTCGCCAGTGCGAATTCTATCTAGCGGGGGGGGGCGGTGTTCTTGCTGGTCCTCCGCAAGGTTGAACCCTCTGGATGATGTCTCGCTTCTCAGGTGATGCGCAA
>Ga0182024_10003154_pt1 | contig 39671 bp, 31 predicted proteins | sample P32metaG_FD_120480 | JGI IMG/M metagenome (GOLD analysis project Ga0182024, IMG submission 120480) | Permafrost microbial communities from Stordalen Mire, Sweden - P3-2 metaG (Illumina Assembly) | ecosystem: Environmental > Terrestrial > Soil > Wetlands > Permafrost | place: Sweden: Stordalen...
CAATGGGGCCGCGCTCGGATGAACGCGGAAGTGGTACGTCCGTTTGTCGCGGCGCGTCACAATGGCGAGCTTCAATGGGGCCGCGCTCGGATGAACGCGGAAGTTCGAACCGCCTCTCCCCGCCTGGAACAGCGGGTGTGCGCTTCAATGGGGCCGCGCTCGGATGAACGCGGAAGTACGACTGCAACGGCGACGCCCCTGGCAGACCTCCAGCTTCAATGGGGCCGCGCTCGGATGAACGCGGAAGTGAACCTACGTGCCATGATAATATCATGCCCGTTTTCGCTTCAATGGGGCCGCGCTCGGATGAACGCGGAAGTGAACGCCACACCAAGCTGAAAGACCCGCGAACGAGCGCTTCAATGGGGCCGCGCTCGGATGAACGCGGAAGTGCTCGAACGACGCTTGAGCCACACGCAGGTCATCACGCTTCAATGGGGCCGCGCTCGGATGAACGCGGAAGTGCGTCCGCGCCTCCAGGCTCGCGTAATAGCCGACCTCGCTTCAATGGGGCCGCGCTCGGATGAACGCGGAAGTCCGGCGGTCTCGATTCAATACGCCGGCACGCCGCGGGCTTCAATGGGGCCGCGCTCGGATGAACGCGGAAGTGCCGGGAAAGACGCCGGCGCGGTTGCGATCGAGTTCGCTTCAATGGGGCCGCGCTCGGATGAACGCGGAAGTGCAGTTCGGCGTCTACCTGGCGGCCAACGCGCCGGCGCTTCAATGGGGCCGCGCTCGGATGAACGCGGAAGTATCGTCACGGCCGCTGCCTACAGCGCCATCGCTTCGGTGGCTTCAATGGGGCCGCGCTCGGATGAACGCGGAAGTCGCGCCGAGATCACCCATCACGTCACCGACAGCATGGCTTCAATGGGGCCGCGCTCGGATGAACGCGGAAGTCTGAAATCGCGGCGGGACTCGCTTCGCCTGCGGGAAGCTTCAATGGGGCCGCGCTCGGATGAACGCGGAAGTAGTCGCTGACGGCGCGGCCGCGCGAGAGTTGGTTGGGCTTCAATGGGGCCGCGCTCGGATGAACGCGGAAGTGGCGCTTGGACAAGGCGTGCAGAATCTCGCCGACTTGCTTCAATGGGGCCGCGCTCGGATGAACGCGGAAGTGTGAAATTGAAACGAGCGGAGCACGTCGCTAGCCGTCGCTTCAATGGGGCCGCGCTCGGATGAACGCGGAAGTGATCCCCGCCGAGCGACGCATCGAAGTCCCTGATATGCTTCAATGGGGCCGCGCTCGGATGAACGCGGAAGTTATCAGCATCAGCGGCGTCACGATGCCGAGCAATCCGCTTCAATGGGGCCGCGCTCGGATGAACGCGGAAGTCGCTCTGGAAGATCCGGCAGGCATATGTCACCGCGGGCTTCAATGGGGCCGCGCTCGGATGAACGCGGAAGTGGCATCGGCAGTCTGCCGTCAAACCCCGGAATCCTGCTTCAATGGGGCCGCGCTCGGATGAACGCGGAAGTATCGACGCTCGTCTATGGCGTCGGCATCACTAACTGCTTCAATGGGGCCGCGCTCGGATGAACGCGGAAGTGTCGGGTGCTTGATGTCCACTGCCAGGACCGCTGCCAGCTTCAATGGGGCCGCGCTCGGATGAACGCGGAAGTGATCCGTGGCGGATTCGGCCGCATTCACCTCAAGGAGCTTCAATGGGGCCGCGCTCGGATGAACGCGGAAGTTACGTCGATAACGCTTTGATCGCCGCCGATCAGGACGCTTCAATGGGGCCGCGCTCGGATGAACGCGGAAGTAGCTGGCCTGCTAACCAACTGGCAGGTCAGTGATAAGCGGCTGCTTTGCGCGGGGTCTATAAACGGAACTTGCGACCTCGCCTCGCAGTTCCACTCAATTTGATCGGAAGTATTCAATTGCCAAAGAGTTCGCGGGGTTGCCGCGTGTGGCGCACCACGTGGCCGCTCGTTGCGAACGCGACGGGATGTGGCACAGAAAGCTTGCATTAGCGTCCCATTCACGGCTTGCCTGTTCTTTATACCACGATCACTTTTGATCGCACGTCGAATGTCTTGCCCAGACACTCGATTCCGCCGTCCAGGGGATTGTGGGCTGGGCCGAGGTCCACCAGCAACACCTGGTCCTGGGTGTGATGAATGATGGCAGCCAGGTCGGATCGGAGCTGCGCCAGTTCGCGCGGGTTCAATTCACAGAAGAACACGGAGAATTGCGCGTGGTCGCCGCGACCTTCGAGGTGGTCGAAGACTTTATTGCGACGTTTGTCGTCGGAAATGTCATAGCTGACGATGTAGTGTCTGCGCGTGGTCATCGGGTGGTGATGCTGCTGTAAACGGGGATCTCGCCGCGAAACCAGCGGGCGAGGAGCCGAGCCTGCAAGCGAATCACCACGCGCCACGAGCATCGATAATCGAATATCGGGTGGGTGATGAGCTGGTTCAGCCGGGCATCGTAGGCTCGGATGAACGCCTTGCGCCCGTCGGGTTTGAGGATGCACCCGCTGGCGTTGGTGTCGAAGCTGGATTGCTGAACCATGCCGGTGTTGATCGCGGAGATGACCGCCGAATCGACCACCGCCGGCCGAAAAGGCTCCATGATGTCCAGCGCCAATGCCGGCCGACCATGTCGCGGCTGATGATACAATCCCCACCACGGATCGAGCCCTTCGGCCAGCAGCGCCACCGTGCACTCTTTCGACAGCATCGCATAGCCGAACGAAAGCAGCGCGTTCACCGGATCGCGCGGCGGCCTGCGATTACGGCTGGAAAAATCCCACGTCGCGTCAAAATCCCGCGGCTTAAGCAATGTCGAGAATCGCCCGAAATAATCCGCGGCAATCGCCCCCTCGATCCCGAGCAGCTTCTCCAGCGAATCGATCGCCGCGATCCGCTGGATCAGGTCATCGATGTCGCGAACGGTGCGATCGGTGACGGCGTCGGCCGGCGCGTTGCGACGAAGAAGCGTCCGTTGGTTTTCCGCCTTATCGGCAACCACCTGCCGCGCGAATTGCAAACACTGTTTCGGCTCGGCCGCGATGCGAAACTGCGCCGCCCGGTCGTATGCGTTGCGCAGATGAATGCCGTGCGATATCCCGTAAAACCAGTGGCCGGTGCTGAGATACACCACCGGGATAGCCGCTTCGCACAAAATCTGCACTGCCTGCGTGCTGATCTGTACATTCCCGCACAACACAAGTTGGCTCATGTCTTGCAGCTTGATGCTCGCCAGTTCCGCGCCCGATTTCTTGACGGTGATGCGTTGCTTGGCGCAGCCGACGTACGCGCCTTGCTCCTGCACATAAAATGGAGTGGCGTCATCGCGCACCGGATAGAGCCGTCGCGTCGGCCGGCCGTCAATCGTGATCTCGGCGGCAGGATCCGCCGGCGCGTGCAGCAGCGCGTTGGTTTCGTCCGGCAGACAAATCCCCGCCAGCGAGCATCCATTGCATTTGGGACTGTCTTCCAGCGGCGGCGGAAGCACGGTCAACGACGTGGCCCGATGCGCCGCGTCCAGAAGTTCGCGCGTGCGCGATTCAAGCGGCTCATCAAAATCAATCCGCACCCGCGTCCGCGACCCGGCGAAGTAAAGCACGCCATGATCGCATCGATACCCATGCTCGCGCAGCAGCAGACCCTGGGCCATCAATTGCACGCGTTCCGGCTCCCACGACCGCTGCGTATTCTCCGGCACCCGCCCACGCTTGGTCTCCACCGGAATCGCCAAATCCCCCTCGGCGGCCACCAGATCCAGCTTCGCCGACAACCCCAATACATCCGAAGAAAGCGGCACCGACCGCGCCACCGCCGGCGGCTCATCCCCCGCAACCGGCTCCGCATCGGCCTTCGCCTCTTTGACATCCGGCAGCAAATGATCCAGCGCATCCACCCGCCGATGCGCGTGCCGCCCCTCGACCGTGAATTCATTGTCCGCCCACCGCCCTTCGACATGCATGAAGTGAAACAGCCGAGGGCAATACGCGTACTCGTTGAGCATGCGCAGGGGGAGGAGGTCGGGGGTGGATGTGGAGGTGGGGTTTGTCATGATTCATCCATAGCCGCCATGAGACCAAATCCGCAATGACGACCCGCGCCGATAATGAGTGGACCGCAGACAGGATGCGTGAACATCAGCTTGATATGGATCGCCGTCAGGTCTTTCAGGTGCGAAGGACGGTGGTAGCCGGCATGTCGCCCATTGCGATCGTATTTGTGGGCAGACAGCGTGTTCTTCAGGAACGGGATCGATTGCCAGGTGAACTCACATGGAGTTTCAATGCCGGCGCGCAAAAGTGCCTTGCAGATCAGCTTCTCAGTCTCGCGTGCGATTTTCTCGGATTTATCAGTCTTCGATTTCCTATTGTGTCCGTCGAGAATGACGGGCGTTACGGTCTGCCAGCAGTTTGATCTGCCAAGATAGTATTTCGAGATGAACTTACCGCTTGAAGGTTTGAATCGCTCAATGTGGACCGTGTCAGCTTGCCCGGATGACTTGTCCAGCCCTATCGACTGGATCTGATTTTCAGGCTGCAACGGCAAACCATCGATCCGCCCCGCAATATATTCCAGTTCTCGTTCGCAACCGACCGGCGCAACCAGCATCACATTACGAATTAAGGCGTCGGCGTGCTCATGTCCAATCGAGGGAAGGGGAATGTACGAAATCTGTTGATGCTGCTCTGTGTCTCCACGATGCCCGCACACAAATGTTTCGAGCCACATCGGCTCTTCTTTCTTCCAATCGGGTGCATCGAACTTCATTCGTTCGATGGCCAGATGACGTACCATGCCAGCAATGTGGATGAATTGAGCGTGTGGGTAGCGATCTCCATAGCCCCTTTCGCCAGTGAGCTTGAAAACAACATGGGGCCGGCCGATTGGGCGTTCGGTACTTGAATAAAGTATGCTATCGAAAACCTTGGGCTTATCGACAGTTCGAAGTGGCTTTCCATGCTCGATTCGATTCATCGCCGTCTCATGACAGCGGCGCAGGTCGCAGAGCGTGCATTCTTTCGTCTCGCTGTCGTATGTCGGCGTGCGAAGCATTCCCTCGTTTCGCCAGGTATTCTTCTTCGGATACCAGCGAATGCCCTTGAGCGTCTGAAGCTTCGCCTCGTCGGCGCGATCCGCATCGGCAAACGCCATATCGATACCCCAGCCGAGCGTGGTCAGCGCGCGAGCGGCATCGCGGATTCGATCGACAGGCGCATCCGCTGATTCACTAATGTCCCACACATAATGCACCTCCGGCCTCTGGTCGGGTTCGAGCAGGAACAGCGTCGGAATCGTTGGCTTGGCGGTTAGACGTTCCTGCCGATCGAACTTCTTGTCGCCGTCGTTATTGGGGACGAACCGGGTAATCGCCTGACCAGTCTTGGACTTGGGCGCGATAATGATCGGAGGGTCGATTTTTTGCAGCCAGCCGATCGCCTTGCCGATGTCGGTGAACTTGGTATTAGACGGCACGTCGTCGCCGACAACTAGTTCCCCACGGCGCGCAACACCCGCGACCAATGCTTGAAATAACCGAAACGGCGAAGGCGGCCATTCCGGCGGCCCACCGCGATCGAGCAGGCCGTGGTAGCGGTCGTCGAGAAAACGAACAGTGAGAAGGAGGTAAGTCATTGTGCGGCCCCGCTCTCGGCGGCAGGCCCGTTCGCTGAAGCATCTGCCTTCTTCGTCTTCTTAAATTCTCTAATCTTGGATTCAATGTCCTTCAATGCGGCATGTGAATCGTCATGCTCTTGAGCTTTCGTGGCCAATTCTGCGGCAAGAATTCGAGCATCGTCGTCAAGACTCGCACTCTCTGACATGACCTTGAGGGCTTCTGCAAGTGGCTTGAATGCCTCTAGGTTCTTGGTACGCGGTTCTTTCTTCCCCGGAGCCTTGCCGATCGCGTCTTTCGTGGCCTTAGCCGCATCAGTCACCAACTTGAACGGATCCTTCCCTTGCTCCGCAAAGATCTTAAGAGTAGCGGCAGTGATAGGACCTAGGGCGCGTACCTTGTCACGATCGGCTGTTGGCATGGACAGAAACTGCTCAGCGACACCCGACTCGAACTCGCCGTGTTTGTCCTTACTTTCGAAATGATTTTGGAAGAATGCTTTCGCAGCAGTTTCAGCGAAGTTCTCAATCTCGGAACTGTCAATTGCTCTGGCGTCCTTGCGACTGTCTTGGACAAGCGAAATCTTGTGACCGCCCTTTATCTGGAGATTGCATCCTTCGCGAAGGTTCAAGTTGGGACGGGAATAAGCCGCGAAAAGAGTCAATCCAAGAATGTACTCTTGAAGACGCTTGGTCCGCTGCTTCCCGGATGCCATCTGCTCTTCACGAGCCTTCTCCTTCTCTTGATCTGTGGCTTTATCGGAAAGCGCTGGCACCAGACCTGCAGCTCGCAGTTGTCGAATGGCAGCGAGATTCACATTCACCGTTCGAGTCAATTTGCTGTTCGCGGTGAGAGCGACACCGCCAACAGTTTGTGTGCTCAACGCGTGCTTCATGCCTTCTTGTGATAGGTTGTTCTTGTCGTCTTCACCAATGTTGATGTTTTCATTAATTGCGCCAAGTCCCACATAGTCAGCAGCCGGTGTGTATTGAGCAGAGCGCGTGCGCTCAAGCACGTTGGTTGCTCGAATGTGAGCTTTAATAAGTCGCTGAAGCTTTGCTTGGGAGGATCTTGAGTCCCAAGCGCCAAATACAATTGCCGTTGGTGCAAGCGTGGCAAGCAAGAACACATCGCCTGATTTTGCAGCAAGCCATGCCTTGTGAAACTCTGCGGCGAGTGACGACATGCGCACCACCGCGTCGGCCGCCCGGTGGCCAGCATCCAGCAGATTCACTGTCTGCGCGCCAACTTCGATCGTGATCTGGGGAACGAGTTTTCCCTCCCTATGCGTCTTGAATTGTGGCTCGATTCGATTGGATTGCGACTGAATGCTGTCGATTTCGCAAATGTTCGTGCCATCCGTGAAATGGTCAATCTGGTATCCGGGCTTTTGGTTGTCTTTCCGTTCGTCTTTATCGCGCTTTGTGTCGGGTGGAAGTTCGATCGAAACACGATATTCGCCGTGTTCAAAACGCTGAACCCGGCCCTTGAATGTGGTAAGTGGATAAGTCGGCGGGAAGATGATTTTTTCATCTTCATCGTCAGGTGCGAGTTCCTGTTTGATGATGAGCGCGATCGGCCCATCTGTGTCGAGAAGACTCGTAAACTCTGCATATTCAGTTGGTTCAGACATTGTCAGAATCTCCATTCATAGGTCGTGCTTTGCCGAACGCGGAATACTGTCCACGATTGACAATTTCGAAGTTATAACGCGTGCCAAGGTGCTGAATACCGCCGCAAGCCATCGCGGCCGCAATTGCGGGTGAAGCAGCGGTGTTCCAGATGTGATATTGAATCATGCCATCGTCGATGACCGGCTTGAATCGCTGAAGTCCGACAGCAGCAAGCAATTCAATGGCAGGGGACGATTCAACTGCCAAGCCTTGATCATTTGGCGAGAACCCGACGTCTTGGGCATTCCAAGCAGCAGTCGAATCAAAACCGAACCTGCCGGTCAAAGGACGGGTTAGACGAAACAGATTTAGCAACTGCGTGTCTGTCCGTGGCAAGGTCTTTGTTGGTTCGTCGCCGGCGATCAGGATACGAAGTTCCTCCCTTAACTGAAGCCAAATCGGGAGCGACTTCTGATTCCCCGACCACATATTCCACGGCGGTGCCGCAACAGCCTGGACCGAGCCGGATTTGATGATGATCTTTGTCCAGAAATCAAGTGTGAAGCGGTCGGTGGCGTCCGCATCGAATGTGAGTGCTAACGGAGCAACGATCGGTTTTATAGGCAATGTCTCACACACAAAGGCGCGCGCAATTGGTGGATCAAGAATCAAACAGGTCAACAGTGTTCTTAAGTTGCCGTCGAAACAAACACAGAATTCGCGCCGTTCAAACCACCCCTCCGCCCCCGGCCAAAGCCGATCGGCGAGTTCCAGCAGTCCGCAACAGGCGAAGAATTGGCCAGGGTTGGTCAGGTCCACGGGGATGGTGATATTGGGTTTCGCGTCGCTCATCTCCCACCTCCGGCGGCATCCTGTTCTGAACTGGCCATCGCGTCAGCGCATCTCAGCAGGTTTTCGAGCCAAGCAAGGTGCCAATGGCCATACTTGCGTTGCAGCCGCGCGAAACGGCGGATGGAATCGGTGTGGATCTCGGTCGAGCGCGATTCGGCGTCGGGGTCGAAGCCGCCTTTGGGAAAGTGGGGGCGACCGCGCCCGTGATGGGTCGCGATCAGGTGCATCGCGAGATCGAAAACGTCTTGAGTGACCTTGTTTTGATGAGCGTCGATGAATTCGCGGAGTGATCCAAACTCGTGGCGATAGCCGCGGGAATCGCGGAGCATTTTTCCGCCGGATTTGCCCAGAGGTGGTTCGTCTGGCTTGCGTCCGACGCAGCGTTGCCAGCGCTCGCGTTTTTTGCCCTCGTCGTGCCAGTCTGCGGCAAGTTCTAAGACTTGCCGAACCGGATCGTTCGACTGCAATCCGAGTTCCTTTACGATGAGATTGGCGTAGTGACGGACGCGCTCAACGTGTCCGTGTTCGCCATTATAGTCGTGAAGGAATTGCGGCTTCGTGCCCCACTCAAACTTGTCACGTTTTAGGACATAGCTCACGAGCCGGTGGACATCCTCGTCTATCGATAGATCCAATGCGAATTTCGCATGCGTGCTGCGCACCGCGTCGTCAATTGGTGGGCCAGTGAGTGGCTCGGGTGGTTGAACGTCATCACCGATGGGTTGAATTTCGCGGCGGCGGTCGCCGCGCTCGTCGGCGACGTCGGGTGCGCGGTGATGGACGTGTCCATTATTCTGGCGAGTTTTGCCGTCAGTATCCGTTGGATCTTCTGGTTTCTTTGGCGCGGATGCGTCGAGCAACCCGACGTGCCGCTCAATCCCGCCAAACGATGCCGGGAGAATCACATCAGCATTGCGAATCGAATCGGTGTATTTGCGATTCAGTTCGGAGATGAGGTCCTTCATGGAAAGCATTCGGAGGCCTGCACGGTCGATGACACAGGGCCGAGTTGCAATTTCGTCGCGGAACGCGGGATCGAGGGCATCCCATCTTTCCAAAAACCATTTTGCGGCAACATCTGTTGGCACACTGAGGGCTTCGTGTGTAAGGATGCGGTGCGTGTCGAACCACTCTTCAATTTCGTCGAGGCCGAGTTGATCGAAGCCAGGCTGATCAAGTTCCGCCCGCCAGGCGATGGTTGTTTGTGGCGGTTCATCACTGATTCCGCGCAGCCAGGGGGCGACGGGCGGTCGGCCCGGCATCGGTTCAATGATGCTGGTCATGCCCCAGGCATCGAGAAGAATATCGGTTAGCTCAACCGTTGTTGGCTCTGGCGTAGAGGCGGCTATCAATTGTTCAGGTAAGAGCTTCAATTTGAACCCGGCGATCGCCTGCGGGCTAACATCCATTCCATCGACAAACAACTTCGATGCAGCGATGCAGGCCTTCTCCATATCCGTCTTATCTGCCGGATCACGGGCGAGGATCAGGGAGATCGACGCGTTGCCTTTGCCGCGCCGATTGACACGACCCAAACGCTGAATCCATGAATCGAGCGGTGCGGCATCTCCGACGAGGTGGTCGGCGTTCAGGTCAAAACCGACTTCTCCGGCGCTGGTCGAGATGAGGAAGGTCGCGTCGCTCGCAGAAGGATCATTCGCGGCAAGAAATCGTTTGAGCACGGCCTTATCAAGCAGTTCGTCGCGTTCCAGACCGCGCATCGTGCCGGTCAAGACTTCAACGGATTCCTCGTACGGTTTGGTCTTGATCGTCGCAGGCTTCTTTCCAGAGGCGCCTTCAGTTCTGGTTTCATGTGCGCGAATGAGCTTTGCCACTGCGTTGGCTGTGTCGGGTCTGCGGACGAAAACCACAATCCGCTTGCCATTGAGCGACAGATCCGTGGCCAATTTGATGGCCTCGTTGGCCAGAAGCTGTGGATCGACGCTTTCTTTCACATAGATTGTGAGCCACTTCTTCGCGGTGAACCGCTCGTCAATCGTCACGTCAGCGAGATCGGAGGGTTCAAGCTTGAATCGGTTCACTTCCCCAGCGCTCGTCGTTGCGGACATTCGAATTACCCGCATCGGCAAGCCCTGACCGCTTTGGAACCGGCTGATCGACGTGATGAGTTTTTCAAACGGCTTTGATAGATGCGCCTCATCCAGCACCAGCAGGGAATCCTGGCCGAGCAGGCCGGCTTCGAGCGGGCGTTGCTTGTAGCTGGATCGATATCCCGAGAAGAGCAATGCCGAGCCGATGAGATCGACCGTGCCGATGATGATGGCGAGTTTACCTGGATCGCGCGACCATTCGCGGTTATCCGCAAGTTGTCCACGCAGCGTTGAAATCGCGAGTTTCTCTACGCCAATACCCTTTAAGGTTTTGTCATCGCCCCTTTGCAGGATCGTTGCCAGATCGGTGGCTTGATCGACGACGGTTCGCCGATCGACGACATAAATCAGCCGTCGCGGCAGCGGCGAACCTTCTTCCATTCGCGCTATGAGCCAGATGGCCATCACCATCGTCTTCCCCAGGCCAGTCGGGAGGTCGATGACCGACGGAAGCTTTTCTGGCTCGTTGATAAACTGATTGAATAGGCGCTCCTGCCAAAGCAGCGGCCGATTGCCGGTCAATTCTCTGAATTTGCTTCTGAATTCGTCCGGAGTCACGTTTTTCCCTTCCCTGCGAGATGACTAACTCGCCGCAATGTCGTGAAAAGCTATTGGCTGTCCAATTCGGTCAATTGATCCAACATGTCATTCCACCGCCTGGCGAACAGCCGTTCCAGGTGGTGCTTCGCGATCGGGCGGCCTTTGCGTTGGGCAAGGCGGGCGTCGCGGCGGGTTCGCAGGACGCACCATCGCCATGCGCGGCCGGCCGACAGTCCGGTCGGCACGCCACGCCGCACCAGCTTCCGTGCTGGCTGGGCTGATTCACTCACGCGAGCGGTATAGCAGCCGCCACTGACGACATCATGTCAGTGGTCATATTGCGCCGCCGCCGATTTTTGCAGATCCCTTACGCGCTTGGCCAATTCCGGCGGGTCGATCACGCGGCAATGGGGGCCGTAGGAGAGGATCCACCAGATGATTTCTTCGAGGCCGTCGACTTGGAACATGGCGTGGATGGAGCCGTCGTTGAGCCAGTGGATTTCCTGGGTGTCGTGCCAGTGGGTGTCGGCGAGCGTCTCGGCGAAGGGGGCGTCAAAGTGGAGCTTGATCTTGTGAATCCTGCCGGACGGCACCATCCGCCAGGCCTGGCCGAAGTGGCGATCGAGGGAAAAGTCGTCGGGGATGAGATAAGGCTGGTCGATCGATCGGCAGCGCGTGAATCGCGAGAGCTTGAGCGTGCGGATTTCTTTGCGGGCGTCGTGGTAGCCGATTACATACCACGCGCGCTGGCCGAAATAGAGCGCGTAGGGATCGAAGCGGAAGACGCCGGTGTCGTGCGACGATTTGCGGCTGGAGGATTCGTACTCGCACTCCAGCGCGCGGCGATTGACGATGCCGTCGCGCATGCAGCCGTAGACGTCGGCGGTGGGTTCATTGGAGGTTCGCGCCAAAGATACCGCGACGCGGGGCATGACCTCATTCACGATTTCGCCGATCTGGCGTGGAAGAACGGCGCGGAGTTTTTCCGCGGCTTTGCCGGCCTCGGCGATATGCGGAATCTGCTCCCGGCTGCCCACATGCTCCGCGAGCAACAGAAGCGCCATCGCTTCTTCGAGCGTCAGATCGACCGGCCGCAGAAAAAAGTCGCGGCGGATCGTGTAGCCGCCGGTGTCGGGATCGAATGAGATCGGCACGCCCGCGCCTTCAAGCATTTGAAGATCGCGGTAGATGGTTCGCTCGGTCATCTCGCAAAGTTCAGCGAGCCGTTTGGCGTTGAGGTTTGGCGAACCTTGAATCTGACAAATCAACCTGAGCAGCCGGTGGACGCGCGTATATTCCATGAACATCCCGATCGATTTGACGCGATCATGATAATAGCAGGAGTTTTGGTTAGGAAATCACCGGCCCTTGCGTGACGGCTGTGCGGACCGAGAACAACAACAAAACCGCCATTCACCGCCGTTCATGATCCCATTATTTATCGAGCATCCGCCCCATTGCCTTGGTCAAGCGAGCGCGGCGCACATAGGCTCGGCACTCGCTTCTCCGAGTGATCGACGAAAGCCTTGTTCGGCACCCAGCCCGCAACCACGACCGCCGGAGCGACGCTGCCGGTGCTGACAGTGCTGGTTGAGGATAAGACCGGCCACGTGGTGACGTCAGATGGCTCCCTCGTTTCGCTGAAGCTCGCGGGCACCGCCGGCGGCGTCCTCAAGGGCACCGCCGCCGTGCAAGCGGCTAACGGCGTTGCCACGTTCAGCGGGCTTTCGCTGACCAAAGCCGGCACCTACACTCTGGCCGCAACCGACGGCGCGCTGCGGCCCGCGAAATCCAGAAGTTTCAAAATCGAGCCCGACAGCAGCACGGCCCATTTTTCCCTTTCACAGTTCCTGCCCAGCACCATTTCGGCCACCAAGCCGCTGCCGCCGATCATTGCGACCCTGGAAGATCAGTTCGGCAACATCATCAAGAACAACAAAACCGCGGTCACGCTCGCAATCGTCAGCGGACCCGCGGGCGGAGCGCTCAAGGGCAAGCTCAGCACGCCTTTCATCAACGGCGTGGCGACATTCAGAAACATTCACTTGGCGCCGGCTGGCGCCTATACGATCAAATTGTCCGACACCGCTCTGCCAGGGAACGGCAGCTTGCCATCGATCCTGAATATCACCCTGACCTAAGCCCATCCAGGAGTGCCTTGTCAGCGATCCAAGCGAGGCGCTGATGCCAGCGCCGCGTGCAGCACGCGGCGTTTGGAACTACATTCTGCGCCAGAATGAAATACGCGATCATCATCCCGGACGGGGCGGCGGACGAGCCGCTGAAGGAGCTGGGCGGGAAGACGCCGCTGGAGGCGGCGCACACGCCGAACATGGACAAGATTGCCATGATGGGCCGGCAAGGGACCGCGCGCACGGTGCCCGAAGGATTCGAAAGCGGCAGCGATGTCGCGACGATGTGCCTGCTGGGGTACGACCCGAAAGTCTATCACACTGGGCGGGCGCCGCTGGAGGCGGCGGCGCAGCAGATTCCGCTGTCGTCGAGTGATTGGGTGTTTCGCTGCAATCTCGTGACCGTGGTCGATGGGATCATGAAGGATCATTCCGCCGGCGGGATCAGCAACGCCGAAGCGCAGAAACTGATCGGCGATTTATCGCGCGCCAGCAAGCTGCCGGGGTTCGAATATTACTTCGGAGTCAGCTATCGGAATCTGCTGGTTTATCGCGGGATGGAAGAATTCGATGTGACGACCAGGCCGCCGCATGAGATTCCAGAGGAGCCGATCAGCAAGTGGCTGCCGAAAGGCAAAGGTTCGCAGATTCTTCGGCAAATCATGGACGAATCGCGCGAGCTGTTTGCCCATCACGAGATCAATCAGGTTCGCGTCGAGACCGGCCACAACCCCGCCACACAGGTTTGGCTGTGGGGCCAGGGGCACGCGCCGAACCTGCCGAAGTTCGTCGACCGCTTCGGCATCAAGCGCGGCTGCATGATCACCGGCGTGGATCTGCTTCGCGGCTTGGCGGTGCTGCTCGGCTGGGAAGTGCAGGAAGTCGACGGCATGACCAGCTTCAACGACACGAATTACGCCGGCCAGGGCGAAGCCACCGCGGCAATGCTCGACAAATATGACTTGGTGCTGTCGCATGTCGAATCACCCGATGAAGCGTCTCACCAGGCGGATTACAAAACCAAGGTTGAAGCGATCGAGCACATCGACCGCTACGTCGTCGGCCCGGTTCTGGAGAAACTGCAAACTTGTCCCGAATGGCGAATTCTCGTCCTGCCCGATCACCCGACCAACATCGCCACCCGCAAGCACGGCTACGCCCCGACGTGCTTTGCGATGGCTGGAACGCGGGTCAACAGCGTCGTGCATCTACCGTACAGCGAGCGCAACGCCGCCGCGAGCGATTTAAAGATCGATCGCGGGCATGAGCTGATGGAATTCTTCCTGCACAGCGGAAATATGTAGCGGCTTCGCCTGTGAGAATGATGAACGACTACGCCCTACGATGAAAAGCTATGACGTACTCACGACTTCCACCACCGCCCGGTTCATCGAATTCATCGCCACCTGCGCTAGGGATGCTACCCAATCGCGCGCCGGCCTCCGCTCGACGGGCAAGCGTTCTGCTTTGGGTGCTTGGCGGTTTAAGCGTGCTCGCCGCGCTGGTCATTCTTTCCGCGGCGCTTGCTGATCCAAAGCAGTTGGCCGATCAGCTGATGGCCAGCGCGCCGCCGGAGACGCGGCAGCAGTTGTCGCAGATCGATCTGCCCAGGTTCGTGCGCGCGTTCGTTGCAGTGATTGGCGGCATGGCGCTGTTCATCGGCGTGTCGATGATTGGCTGCGCGTTTTCTGTCCGCAAGGGAAATCGCGCCGGCACGATTTACGCGATGGTGATCGTGAGCCTCTGCTGCCTTTGGTGGATGTTCAACGTCTTGACCGGCGTCATCCATCTCGCCAGCGGCGCGCTGATCGGCGCCGCGGAGATCCTGTTCGCGGGCTGCTTGTCGTTTGTCTTTGGGTTATGTCTTTTCTGGCTGATTGGCAGCGTTCGCGCGATCAGTTCCGGCTTCGTCGGTCGCACCATGCTGCCCGAACAAATTCAAAATCCGCCCGGCTATGCCGGCGGGTATGGCGCGCAAACGTCGATACCGTTGCCACCGCCGCCGACAAACCCGGCGCAGTAGCGCCAGCTCATACGGTCTCTACCTAGAAACCTCGCGAAACTTTCGCCGTTTTTTAGCCGGGTCGCTTGCGACGCGCGTTTCTGCGAAGAGCGCAGAAATTAATTGGAATCCCTATCAATCCGCGTCGATCAAAGCTCCGGCGTCTTGAACACAGCGCCGGTGTCGGCGCTGGTGACCTGCGCCGCGTATCGGCCTAGGTATCCATGCGTGACCTTCGGCGGCGGGCGCTTCCAGGCGGCGCGGCGCTTGGCCATCACCGCTTCGGGCACATCGAGATTCAAAGTGCGGGCCGCGACATCGATGGAGATCATGTCACCCGGTTCGACCAGCGCGATCGGCCCACCCGCGGCCGCTTCGGGTGAAATGTGTCCAATGCAAGCGCCGCGGGTCGCGCCGGAGAAGCGCCCGTCGGTCACCAGCGCTACCGATTCGCCGAGTCCCCGGCCCATGATGCTCGATGTTGGCGCGAGCATCTCCTGCATGCCCGGCCCGCCACGCGGTCCTTCGTAGCGAATGACGACGACATCGCCCTTATTCACCTTGCCCGAGAGCACTCCCTTGGCGGCGTCTTCTTCGCTCTCGAAGATCACCGCCGGCCCCGTGAATTTCTGCATGCTCGCGGCGACCGCACCCGTCTTCAGCACCGATCCATTGGGCGCAAGCGATCCAAACAGCACGGCCAAGCCGCCGGTATGGCTATACGGATTATCCAGCGGCCGAATCACGTCGGCGTCTTTCACGGTCGCGTCGCCGATGTTCTCGCCGAGGGTTTTGCCGGTCACGGTCATGCAATCCAGGCTGAGCGCGCCCGGCTTTCCCGCCAGCGTCTTCAGAATCGCGCTGATCCCGCCGGCCCGATCGACATCTTCCATGTGATATTTGCCCGACGGCGCGACTTTGCAGAGATAAGGAACGCGGGCCGACACTTCATTCAGATGCGCCAGCGGGAATGGCTGGCCCGCTTCAATCGCAATCGCCAGCGTGTGCAGGACGGTGTTGGTCGAGCCGCCCATCGCGACGTCGAGCGCGAATGCGTTTTCGAATGCTTTGTGAGTCAGGATGTCCGAAGGTCGGATATTCTTCTTGACGAGATTGACAATCGCTTCGCCGGCTTGCTTGAAAAGTCGATCGCGACCCGGATCGGTTGCCAGAATCGATCCATTGCCCGGCAGCGCCAAACCCAGCGCCTCGCACAAACAGTTCATGCTGTTGGCGGTGAACATGCCCGAACATGAGCCGCATGTCGGACAGGCGTGCATCTCAATGTCAGTCAGCGTGGTCTCACTCATCTTACCGGCGGAAACCTGGCCGACGGCTTCAAACACGCTCGCCAGATCGACGGTTTGCCCCGTCGATGTCTTACCGGCGTTCATCGGTCCGCCCGAGACGAAGATCGCCGGGATGTTCACCCGCGCCGCGGCCATCATCATGCCGGGAACAATCTTGTCGCAATTGGGAATGCAGACGACGCCGTCGAAGCAGTGGGCGCGCAGCATCGTCTCGACGCAGTCGGCGATCAGCTCGCGACTCGCCAGCGAATACTTCATCCCGCCGTGGCCCATCGCGATGCCGTCATCGACGCCGATGGTGTTGAACTCAAACGGGACACCGCCCCCTTCGCGCACCGCCTGCCGAACTTTCCGCCCCACCACGTCCAGGTGCGCATGGCCCGGGATGATCTGCACAAACGAATTGCAGACCGCGATAAACGGCTTGTTGAAATCCGCCTCGCTCTGAATCACGCCGGTCGCTCGCAGCAGGCTGCGATGCGGCGCCCGAATAATGCCCTTCTTGATCGTGTCGCTGATGGCCATGCGTTAAACTCCTTGCTGCCGTCATCATAGCGGGGATTTTTATTAAGAACTATTGAACGTGAAGCTGGGTAACACGATATCAATTGTGAGCGTGGTTTTTTCCGATTACTTTTAGATTTATGAACACCGCGAGATCGCATCGCATCCTTCTATTGATGGCGTTGGTTTGCCTCCTGTTGAGCCCCGTGCTTCGCGCTCAAACCGACAAACCCGCCGAGGAATCGAAGTCGAAGCCGCAGCGGCCAAGCCCGTTCATCCGTCCGAAAGCCGAGCCGACCACCCGACCCGTCGAGGCAATCACTCACGTCTGCGTCATCAGCATTGACGGCCTGCGCCCCGATCTGCTTCTCCTGGCGAACACCCCGGTCATCCACGCGATGATGCAACGCGGCACATACTCCATGTGGGCGCGCACCACGCCAAACTCCATCACGCTCCCCTCTCACGTCAGCATGATGACCGGCGTTTCCCCGCGCCGGCACGGCATCGAATGGAACCGCGACTTCGATCTGCCCGAACCGATTTACCCGGCCGTTCCGACGCTGCTGGAAGCCGCCAAGCGCCACGGCTACACGACGGCAGTCATCGCCGGCAAATCCAAATTCGAGATCTTCGACCGCCCCGGCGTGCTCGACTGGAAATGGATTCCGAAGACGGTCCAGTGCGAGACCGCCGATGTGGTGCCGCACGCGGTGGAGATCATCAAGGAGCACAAACCCGAAGTGATGCTGATTCACTTCCCATCGGTTGACAACGTCGGCCACGCGATCGGATGGGCGTCGCCGCAACAGATGCGCGCGATCGACGATGCCGATGAAGCGGTGGGAGAAGTTCTCAAGGCGATTGACGATGCGGACCTGACGGATTCCACGCTGGTGATCGTGACAGCCGATCACGGCGGCGCTGGCCGCGACCACGGCCCGGACGATCCCCGCAGCCGGCATATTCCGTGGGTGGCCGTCGGGCCCAAAGTCCGCCAGCATCTGGATCTTACCAGCTACCCGCGCCTGGAGGTGACGACCTACGACACTTTCGCCACCGCCTGCTGGGTCATGGGCATCCCGCCAACCGTTCCAGACCTCGACGGCTCGCCGGTGAAGCAAATCTTCCCAATTGCCAAGGGGCCGGATGAGCTGCTGCATTCGGCCGCCGCTTCATCAGCCGCGTGGTGAGCACTGCGTGCGAACGGTTTTCCTGTGACACGGGCATCTCCGGTCTGAGCGAAGCGATGGCCTGCCCGTGCCGAGCGATTCCCAGCGCGAAAGTGCGCACCAACTCAATACTCAAAAACGAAATGTAGAACGAAAAGCACAAGTTGGTGCGGTTCGTCGACTTTTCAAATCGCCATGCACGGGCAGGCCTCGCTTCGCTGCGGCCGGAGATGCCCGTGTCACAATAGAGCCGCTGGCCAGGATACGCCGCAACGCTCTCGCCGATCGGCACTAACTCATTTACAGTCGAAATGAGGAGCCAATCTGCCATGCGAAAAACCCTGCTTGCGAAACTAGCCTGCGTCGCTCTCGTCAGTTTTTGTGGATCGCAACTCCACGCACAACGAACCGGCGACGGCGCCGTCCATCGCATTCCGCCGGCGGGCGTCACCATCAGCGATGACGACCGCAAGGAACTCAAGGCCGGCGTCGATCAGCTTGGATCGGAAATCGACGGCCTTCGCGACGCGCTGAGAAGACAGCCGGCGCTGCTGGATCTGCTGCCCGACGTGCAGATTTATCACAACGCCGTGCGGTATGCGCTGACGTACAACGAGTTCTTCAAGGCTGATGAAGTCGCCAAGGCCAGGACGCTTCTCAAGGAGGGTTTTGGCCGCGCCGCGGAACTGAAAGACGGCAAGCCGACCTGGCCCCATGCGGCCGGTCTTGTCGTTCGCGGTTACGTCTCGAAGATCGACGGCTCGGTTCAACCCTACGGCCTGGTTCTGCCCGCATCCGTCGCGCAGGATTCCGAGCGTCCGCGCCGCCTGGACATCTGGTATCACGGCCGCGGCGAGACGCTCAGCGAAATCAATTTCCTTTCCGATCGCGAGCGCAACAAGGGAGACTTCACGCCCGCCGACACAATCGTGTTGCACCCTTATGGCCGCTATTGCAACGGCAATCGCTTTGCCGGCGAAGTTGATACGTTCGAAGCATTGGCGAGCGTCAAGAAACGGTACGGCGTCGACTCGAATCGCATCACCGACCGCGGCTTTTCGATGGGCGGCGCTGCCTGCTGGATGTTCGCGACGCATTATGCGGATCAATGGGCCGTTGCCGCGCCCGGCGCGGGATTTACGGAAACCATTGACTTCCTGCACATCCGCGACCTGAGCGCGATCCCGTGGTATCAGCAGATTCTCTGGCGGCAATACGACAGCACCAACCTCGCGCTGAATCTGCTGAACCTGCCGGTCGTCGCGTACAGTGGCGAGATCGACGCCCAGAAGCAGGCCGCCGACCGTATGGCCGACGCGCTCAAGCAGATCGGCGTCACGCTCACGCACATCATCGGCCCCAAAACCCGGCACGCGTACGAGCCGATCGCTAAGCTTGAAGTCGCCCGGCGCGTTGATGCGATCGCGGCGATTGGCCGCAATCCAGCTCCGTCGCAGGTTCATCTGACGACCTATACATTGCGCTACAACACCATGTATTGGCTCGCCATCGATTCGATGGAGCATGAGTGGGAGAAAGCAATCGCCGAGGCGCGGGTGACGGATCAAGGCATCGACGTCACGAGCAAGAATGTCACGGCCCTGTCGATCAACTTCGGTCCCGGCCTGTGCCCGCTCAGTGAATCGCAGGATTGGAAAATCAGCGTCGATCACAGGCCAGTCGCGACCGCCCGGCCAAGCTCCGACAGCTCGCTGGAACTTAACCTTCGAAAAACCGCCGACGGCTGGGAACCCGAGAGCCGCACTGAAACACAGGGCCTGCGCAAGATGCATGGCCTGCAAGGCCCAATCGACGATGCCTTCTGCGACAGCTTCATCATGGTAAAGCCCACCGGACAGGCCGCGTCGGAAGCGGTCGGCCAATGGACAACCACCGAGATGGCCCACGCGATCGAACATTGGCGCCGCCAATTCCGTGGCGAGGCGCGCGTGAAGGATGACACCGCGATTTCCGACGCCGACATCGCATCGAGCAACCTGATTCTCTGGGGCGATCCATCGAGCAACGCGATCCTGAAGAAGATCGCCGATCGGCTGCCGATCAAGTGGGACAGCGACGCCGTCCGCGTCGGCGACAAGTCCTATCCCGCCAGCTCGCACCTGCCGATTCTGATCTACCCGAATCCATTGAATCCCAAGCATTACGTGGTGCTCAACAGCGGCTTCACCTTCCGCGAAAGCGCCTACCTGAACAACGCCATGCAAACCCCGAAGCTGCCCGATTGGGCGGTGGTGGATATCACCTCGCCGCCGACGTCGCTGGAACCAGGCAAGATCGAGGACGCGAATTTCTTTGACGAGGATTGGAAACTGACAACCCGGCGGCCGGGAGCGGGAGATTAAAAACGACCCCTTTGACTTGCCCTGATTGATCGGGGTGACGGGAACGGCTCCGAGCAGCTCAAGCGTGAACCTGTCATACTGGTATGATGCTTTATTCTTGCATGTGCGCTATTGCCGTTTGCTTTTTTCACACCAACGTGTCCAGGCCGTCCTCAGCACCCGTTCAAAATCGCGCGCGAAGGCGGGGGCATTCATGATCGGGGATTGTAGCATGCGCCTGCGCAAGTCGAGGCGGAGCGACTGGCGGCGCACCGGGTCATGGGCCAGCGCGGCGGCTATCGCAACGTACTGACTGGCGTCGTAAGCGACCAGATCAACCAAGCCGATCCGCGAGAGGATACTTAAGCCGCCGCGTGAGAGAGTGCTTCGGCCCACAAGACTTACCACCGGAACCCCCATCCACAGTGCGTCGCAGGTAGTGGTGCCGCCGCACCATGGTGTGGGGTCAAGGGCGATGTCGATTCGCCGGTATGTACGAAAATACTCGCCTGGCGAAACGAATCCGAGGAATTCAATACGCGCCGGATCGATCCCATTGGCAAGAAACTCAGATTGCACGAACGCGCGATCATCAGCCGCCGGGGCATGCAACAACAGGCGGGAGTTGGGGACGGCCTTTAGCACGCCGCTCCATAGCTTTGCGCTAGTTTTGTTGAACTTCATGAAGTCGTTCAGACAGCCGAAAACAATAGAGTCCGATGGGGGCACGTCTGTCGCGTCAGGCGCGTCCTCGGGTGGCGGATAGCACCAATAGCTCCCCAGACGCAGCGTTCGCTCAGAGTAAAAGGGCTGTTGTGAATCATCTGGATCAAACACGCTATCGCTGAGACGGTAGTCGATGGCCTGAAGTCCCGTCGTGCTGCAATACGCAAGATAAGTGACTTGAATGGGCGCAGGCTTCCGAGCGAAGACCATAAGGCGATGATCCAACGAATGCATGCCGAGATCGATGAGAATGTCGACGCGGTCGTCGCGGATAAGTTGGGCAAGCTGCTCGTCGCTCAAACTTGAAGTGTCGCGCCAAAGGTCAGAAAAAGCGCGCAGACGAGTGGTCATCGCATCAGGCTGACGGGTGTCAGAGTAACAGCAGATTTCAAAATGCTGATGATCGTGATTAGCGAAAAGCCCCGAAAGGAACCGACCGACGGGCTTGCTGTTCAGGTAAGTGGAGACGTATCCAATGCGAATTCTGCGATCGGGATCGGGGTCATTGATGTGAGCGGCTGCCAAAGCCGTCAGAGGAGAACCGTAGACCTGATTCCAAAGCGCATGGTCAGTATAGAGCGATTTGGCGTCATTCGTTGGGTCGTGATGCGCCAGCGTCAGCAATATATCGCAAATGCGAAGCTCAGGTTTCTCCGGGGGCCTTCGCTCGTGCAGCGGTAGTGCTGCGCGAAGCAAGAGCGCTTTGCGATAGGCCGCTATTGCTTCGCTGGGACGTCGTAAACGTTGAAGCGCGGTACCTAAACATTCGAAGATTCCCGGAACGCCTGGCTTGAGCGCTGCCGCTCGGCTCAACGCTGCCGCCGCCTCTTCCGATTTACTGTGCTTTAGCAGGAGTACGCCAAGGTTGTTCCAGCAATCCCCTGCGTTCGGCGCCAGACTGACGACCCGCTGTAGAAGTGAGATTGCCTCTTCAGATCGTCCTTGCTCCGCCGACAGCAGCCCGAGCCAATGAAGCGCATCCAAGTTGGTTGGCTGCTGGCTGAGCACCTGGCGGAAGATCTGCTCCGCTTGAACTGCATCGCCGGCGCGGTGTTTTTGCATCGCGAGAACGAGCGCTTCCTGGACGGTCATTGACCTCGATCGTATGAGCATGCCGTCGACGGCACAACGGAGCGAGGATTTTGGACGATGACAACACCTTCGTCGACAAGCAATGGGGCAAGGAACTCTGCGAGACGATGCGTCCGCTCGGCGTCAAGTGGTTCACGGAAACCGACATCACCGTGGCCGACGATGAGGAACTGCTTGAACTGATGCACCGCGCCGGCTGCCGGCAGGTGTTGATCGGGCTGGAGAGCCCGAAGCGCGGGCCGCTGGAGGGCATCGAAATGCATGCCAATCGAAAGGCGTTCTGGAACCCGCGCTATGCGGATGCCGTTGAACGGATTCAATCGCACGGCGTAACCGTCAACGGCTGCTTCATCCTCGGCCTCGATGGACAGGATACGTCGGCGTTTGCGGAAATCCTCGACTTTGCCACGACGCATGGTCTTTACGACGTGCAGGTCACCGTCCTGACAGCTTTCCCGGGCACGCCGCTTTATTGCCGGTTGCTGAGGGAAGGGCGCATTCTCCAACCCGGGCGATGGGATCTGTGCACGCTGTTTGACGTGAACTTCCAACCCGCCCCACTGACGCCCGACGAACTGCGTCAAGGCTTATATTGGCTCGCCGAGCGTCTCTACAACGCCGACGCGACACGCCAGCGGCGCAAGAAGTTTTATACGCAGTGGCGCGATGGGCAGCATCCGAAAGCGGTGGGGATGGAAGTTGAAAGCTAGCGACGTGCGTGCAAATGGTCGGGTCGGTTTTTCGAAATCGAAGCTGCTGACGAGATATCCTTCTTTACGGCGCGAACTTATGAAGCGCCGACCTGGTGCAGGCGGCTGAGGAATGTCTTCGCCAGGTCATCCGCCAGCGGCGACGGCAGCAGCGCATCGCGACATGTCAGCGCGATGAATAGCGATGTTCCCAGCGTCGTCGTTGAAAACACCAGCGGCGCCAGCGGGCCGGTGGGCGAGATGCGCCAGTATTCCTTCAACGGCTGCGGCGCATATTTGCCGGCCCATCCCACATTCATATTCACGTTCGAAAGGCCGCCGGAGGTGGGAATCTCCTTGCGATAAAAGCGATAGAGATTCTCGTCGGGCACCACCGAATCCAGCAGCTGCGCCGCGCCCATCCAGATCATGCTCGCCTGGGCGATTCCGTTGCGCTTATGAACCTGGTTCTGGCTGGCCACCGTTCGCAGCAATCGCGACCAGTTGTGAAGATCCTGGGGCCGGCACATCACTTTGCTAAACCCGAGAAACATGCCGAATGTGTTATTCAGTTCGCCGCCGGCCTCCGGACGCAGATCGACGATCGACCCGATCGACATATCAGGCCGATTGCTCCGCGGCTGCGTCGGCAGATGCCGATCACATGCTTCGCAAATTGCCGCCAGCAGCACATCATGCACTTTGCAGCGCTCGCGCCGCGCGTAGCCGAGAATGCGCTCGATCAACCCATCGTCAACGCGATACAGGCGCACGCGCGATGGGTAGTCGCGCTTGCCCATCGTCAGCACCTTGCGGACCCGCCGATGCCGCATATGCGAACGGAAGCCGGCCAGCGCGGTCTCATTCAGGCGCCAGTTCCCGCGCGATCCAAATAATCGCCAGTACCCCTCGCGCTGCTTCCGCATCGGCTTGCCGCGCGGCGCACTCGGATCGAACAATCGCACGAACCATTCCCGCAGCACCGCCTGGATCGAAACGCTGTCGGCGATCCAATGCTGGTAGATCACGCCGAATTCAAAATCGTTCTCGTGCTGCACCAAAAACGGTCGAAACGGCGGTTCGTCTTCCTGATTAAAAGCCCGGTTTAGCTCGGCGGTTAAGAACTCGGCCAGACACACCGACGAATCCAGCACGCGCAGCGGATAGTCGGCAAACTCGCCGTTCAAAGGCTCATGCCGATACGACTGCTTCGTCAGATGAACGCGGCCAAGACCCAGTCCGCGCAGCGCCTCGGCCCACGCGTTAGCGGCCTCATCCGCAGCGACGCGGCCGTCAATTCGCATCACCTGCGCCGCGTTGTATGGATGAATCGCCTCCCACCGACGGGTGAGGCGCTGAAAGATATTGAGTTGTAAATCAGCCATCTCGAACGATGTTCCCCATCCAATATGCAGTATGGGCTGTCAATCGACAAGCTGCCATCGTCGCCGGTTGCCAATCCCCGGAGATGCACATCAAATCAAGTCAGTTGCGTCTGCTCAAGATCAACTGAATTGACCAACACCACCCCACGCCGTTAAATACGTTTCATGCCGGAGGACGATTGGACGAGATCAAACGACAAGCCGTTACAGGCGCTACGCCAACAGATTGACGAGCTCGACGGGAAGATTGTTGATCTGCTCAATGCCCGTGCGCGCGTCGTGGTCGATATCGGGAAATTTAAGCAACAAAATAACGCGCCAATCTACTCGCCCGACCGGGAACGTGCGGTACTGGATAAAGTTCGGCGGCTTAATCAAGGCCCGTTGCCCGATCGCTGCCTGGAAGCGGTCTATCGTGAATTGATGAGCGGCTCGTTCGCACTCGAAAAACCACTGAAAATCGGCTTCCTGGGCCCCGCCGGCACGTTCAGCCACGCCGCGGCGGTCATGAAGTTCGGCAGCAGCGTCGATTACGTTCCGCTGGCCGATATACCCGCAGTGTTCGAAGAAGTCGTCCGCGGCCACATCGATTACGGTCTGGTGCCCGTCGAAAACAGCATCGGCGGCGGAATCGTCGACACGCTCGACGCTTTCCTCAGCAGTTCCGCCCGGATCTGCGCCGAAGCGAAAATCACCGTGCATCATTACCTGCTCGCGGCCGACAGCTGGGACAAAATCAAGACGATCTATTCCAAGCCGGAAATCTTCAGTCAGTGCCGCAAATGGCTTAGCGCTATCGGCAAGGACCGCGATATCCAGCCCGCCGCCAGTTCCAGCAAAGCCGCGGAGATGGCCTCGCGCGAGCCCGGCGTCGGCGCGATCGGCACCCGCCTGGCCGGCCAGCTTCATGGGCTGCGCGTGCTCTTCGAGAATATCGAGGACGACCCCGATAACCAGACGCGATTCTTTGTTATCGGCCGAGAACCCGCCAAGCGCAGCGGTGACGACAAAACCGCCATTATGTTCACCACCGCCCACAAGCCCGGCGCGCTGGCGGAGGTGCTCGATGTCTTCAAGGAAAACGGCATCAACCTCACCGACATCGAAAAACGCCCGAGTAAAAAGGTGAACTGGGAATACTATTTTTTCATCGACGCCCAGGGCCATCAGGACGACGATGCGATGCAGCACGCGATCAATGAGGCCCGCCAGCACTGCCTGCAACTCACCGTGCTCGGCAGCTACCCGCGTGCCGCCGATGTATTGTAGCCAATCTATGTATTGTAGCCAATCTAATTAGGACGAACCGCTATGCCCGCCGACGACATTCTTTTGGACTTTGAAGAGCAACTGGAAAAGACGATCGAACACTTGCGCCATGAGATGCGCACTGTGCGAACCGGGCGCGCCACGCCGGCCCTGGTCGAGAACCTGAAGGTCGACTACTACGGCTCGCCGACTGAACTTCGCGCCATTGCGTCGATCACCATCCCTGAAGCCACGCAGATCCTGATCAAGCCGTTCTCCCCGGGAGATCTGAAAGCGATCGAAAAAGCCATCAACGACAGCAAGCTGGGAATGACGCCCCACAGCGACGGCAAGCAGCTTCGCCTGATCCTGCCCGCACTGTCGCAGGAACGCCGCCAGCAGCTCGCCGGCCAGGTCAAAGGCTTCGGCGAGGAAGCCAAAATCCGCATCCTCAACGCCCGCCGCGACGCAAACAAAATCGCCGACACTGAAGAAAAAGGCAGCGTCTTGACCGAGGACGAAACCAAATCGGTGAAGGATCAGGTCCAGGAGCTTCTCAAAACGTACGAAGGCAAAATCGATGAGCTGCTGGAAGCGAAGAAGAAAGAGATCATGACTGTATAAGGGGCGGCCGCAAGTTGAGCGGCCGAGGTGTCATGGGCATCTACATGACCGTCGGGAGCGGTGACTGGACGACTTCCGCGAAACTGGACTTGGACGAGACTGTCGGACTCGAACAAGCATGTCAGCACGACGAGGCGGTGAGAGCAGCATATCTGACAATCTTCTCAGTCGCGCCGTCAGCCAAAGTGGCGATCACGATCGGCTGAATAATCTGTCGTGCCGTGCGTCACAATAGTTCTTGACTTGGATTCGATTCCGCTCAATCGTATAGATTGCTCGCATCATCGGCCTTGCGAACATAATCACGCTCTCGTTGCCCTTCGATTCGCCGATCACGTTCTGGATCGCGCTCGGAATCGTTGCCGCGATCATGACGATTATTGCAGTTCGCGGACGACTTAAATCGATTGCCTCACTCATGCTCCTGATAGGTGCGACCCTGCTCGCGATCGCGGCAGGACTGCCAAGCATCAGTTGGCGAGTCGCTCAATCGGTCCTCGTTCGCGTCGATCTTTCCCCGAGCACGCGAACTGCCGATTTTCGCGACCGCGATTACCTGACGCATCGCATCGCAAAACTGCTCGGCGACACGCCATATCGAATCGAATACTTCGCCAGCGGCGTTGTCCCACCGCCGCCCGATGCGCCGACGCTCGCGGATTCATTCTGCGAGCAAACAATCTATCCCTCGGCTGATTCGGTTGTGCTCCTCTTCAGCGATTGTCAGTTCGATCTTCCAATCAGCGGGCCGGCAACTTATATCACGCTCGACAGCGCTCTCGATGATCCTGTCGATGGCGCGATAACCGACATCGATACCGCGCCGAGCGGTGGCCGCATCGGGACACGCATCGCCGGACCTACTCGAACGCTTTCGGTTCTTGGCGCGACGCCAACGACGCAGCAAGCACCACCGGGTGAAATCACGCATCTGGTCGATATCGATCGCAACTCGACGTCAATCACCGCCCGTCTCAACTCCGCCGAAGCGTGGCCTGAAAACGACGTGCTCACCAGCGCAATTGAGCGCCCCGAAGCGACGGGAAAATGGTGGATCGGAAACACGCCCGCGCCAGCGGGCTGGAAGCAGTTCTCACCCGGCGATCTACCGCTTGCTCCCGAGAGCTATCTGCAACCTTCCGTCATCGCCCTTGCGAACATCCCTGCCGACAAACTCGACGCGACTCGCCAGCAGCGTCTGACCCAATATGTCCGCACCCTCGGCGGCTCCCTACTGATCCTCGGCGGCGACCACGCCTTCGGCGCGGGGGGTTACTACGGCACGCCGCTCGACGCGCTCTCCCCGCTGGCATCCAACCCGCCGGCGCCCACGACCCAGTGGATCATCCTCGTCGACGCCAGCGGCTCGATGTCGGGCCCCGCCGCGGGATCGACGCGCTGGACGCTCGCGACGCAGGCCGCCGTCACCCTGCTCCCGCGCATCCCGCCGACCGATCTGGTGAACATCGGCGGCTTCTCCGATTCAATCGACTGGTGGACGCAAGGCAAAAGCGCCAAAGAGATCGCCGCGATGGCATTGCCGCCGCCGCAGGCAGCGCCACATGGCCCGACGAATCTTCAGCCCGCGATTCAAAATGTGATCGACGCGCTACCAAATAACATGCCCGCGCATCTGCTGATCATCAGCGATTTCGACGCCACGCTCACTGACACCGCGCGTCTCGCAACCGCGCTGCGAGCCAAGCAGATTCACCTCGATCTGCTCGCGATCGGCGAAGGAAGCGCGCTGCCCACCCTCCGGCAAGTCTCCGCCCAAACCGGCGGCAACACCCTCGTCTCCGCCGACCCCAGTCAATGGTCCCAATCCGCCCGCGACCTACTCTCCGCGGCTCTGCCCGATCGATTCGAAACCGATCGGATATCCGTTGTATTTACGAGTAATGCACTCAACGTTGCCCCGCTGAGCGTTCCGTTTTGGAATCGGGTCTGGGCTAAGCCCAACGCGACGCTGCTCGCGCAAACAACATTGACCAGCGCGACGCTCCCCATGGCCGCCGAGTGGAATCTCGGCCAAGGCCGCGTACTCGCAGCCGCGTTCGCGCCGCCGGCTTCCATCATCGATGCGTTTTCGCGGCACATCGCGACATCGCCGCGTGATCCGCGTATCGCGGTATCGCACGAAGCCGGACGAAATCTCACGGTGACCGTCAGCGCCGTCGACGGCAATCAATTCCTGAACGATCTCCACCCCGCGCTAGAACTTCGCGACGCGGCTGAACCCGACGCCGCCCCGCAATCGCACCCCATCCCGCAATCCGCGCCCGGCCAATACAGCCTGCGCATCCCCGCGCCGCGTTCCACGCAATTCGCCAGCGTCGTGGTGAACAGCCGCTCCGTCGATCGCTTCGCGGTCGCCGGCCGCTACGCCCCCGAATTCGAATCGATCGGCAACGACCGCCGCGCCATGGACAAACTTGCCCGTCGCACCGGCGGCGCCGTCATCCTTCCCACGCAAACCACCCCCATCGACATCACTTGGCCCACCCGGCGCGCGCCGGTTACCTCGCCCCTGGCATTCGCCGGGGCGGCGGTCATCGGTTTAGCTCTGATCTGGATGCGCCGAACGGGCACGATTTAAAAGCAGATCTCACGCCGTTCGACAAGCTCACGGGAGCCAAAGCCGCTAAGGCGCAAAGTAAAGAATAATTGGAAGCCATAAACTCCCAAGCGTGTCCGCAGAAGCGAATCACATCCGCGTTCCTTTGCGTCTTTGCGCCTCTGGCTCCCGTGAGCCTGTCGAACGGCGCGAGATTATTCTTAAACCAGCTTCGCCGTCAGCTCGATCGGCGTCGCGCTCAGCGCCTGCGAAACCGGGCATCCGCTCTTGGTCGCGGTCGCGATCTCCTGGAACTTGGCGTTCTCAATGCCGGGAACTTTCGCTTCAACATTCAGTTTGATCTTGGTGATTTTGAACCCCTCGCCGACTTTGTCGATCGAGACGGCCGCCGTCGTGTGCACCTTCTGCGGGCTGAACCCGTTCTTCCCCAGCCCCGCCGACAAGGCCATCGAGAAGCAAGCGGCGTGGGCCGCCCCGATCAGCTCTTCCGGGTTGCTCCCCGTCCCGCTCTCAAATCGGCTCCCAAACGAATACTGCCCACCGATGCCGGCGCCGGTCTTGAAGTCTCCCTTGCCGTCCTTCAATCCGCCGTTCCAAGTCGCCTCAGCATTCCGCACTGGCATGTTTTGCTCCTTTTTGCGTAGTGTGTGAAAAACGTTCCCTGGACCAATCCACGACTTCGTTTAGCCGCAACCGTACCGCCGTACGCGTCTTCCGCGTGAATTGCCGCGCGCGCCAGAATAGCGAGATGGAAGCCGGATGCCAGCGAGGGAAATCGCGCCCGCGATGAGAAGACGCACCCGGATGCGAAATCCCCGCGCGCGGCCAGCCGTGCTGGAGCAATTCCCCTGCCGTGTGCTTTAACATCCCAGCACTCAGTAAACACTGGCTAGTGCATCTGAATGCTGGCCAAAGCCGTCGAAACGTCATCGGAGAGTGAGAAGAGTTTGTCGAGACCCGTCACCAGCAGCGCGCCCCAAACCTGGTCTCCCAGGCAGCAAAGAATCAGTTTGCCGCCGTCGGCCAGGAACTGCTTGCGCAGCTTGAGCATCTTGGCCAGATTGGAGGAATTGACGAAACGGACGCCGGTGAAATCGAGAACGGCGCTGGCCGAATGGCCCTCCACGGCCTGCTCGAGCGCGACGAGATCGTCGCTCATCTGCGGGTCGTCGGCGAGCCGAACCAGATAGATACTATCGGACCACTTCTCCATCGCCATCGTTCGCTTCTCCTGGGCCGTTATCCTACGATACCTCGCATCGCTTGCACAGCGCACCGTATGCCAAACATGACTCTTCCCGAGGCGCTGGAATTGGCGCGTCGCCATCACGAGGCCGGCGAATTTGAGCCGGCCGAATCGCTCTATCGCCAGCTAATCGCGATTCACCCGACGTACGCCCAGGCGATGCATTTGCTGGGCGTACTGGTGAGCGATCAGGGGAAGATTGACGAAGGAATCGCGCTGGTGCGTCAGTCAATCGCGCTGGCGCCGACGGCTCAATCATGCAGCAATCTTGGCGTGCTGCTGACGCGAGTCGAGTTGTATCAGGAAGCGCTGGAGGCTCAGCAGCAGGCGCTGGCAATCGACCCGTTATTCATCACCGCGCGTTTCAATCTTGCCGCTGCACTGATTGACGTGGACCGAGCACAAGAGGCGTTGGTCGAATACGACCGGCTTCTTGATGCCGACCCACGCTCCGTGGCAGCACATAACGGGCGCGGAACCGCTTTGCTGGCGATGAGGCGACTGGATGAAGCGATCGCCGCATACCAGGCCGCGGCGGCAATCGAACCGGACGCCGCGGATGCGTATATCAATTTGTGCAATGTGCTGCGTCAGCGCGGGCACTTTGCCGCCGCCGTCGAAGCAGGTCGACGCGCAACGTCGCTACGACCGAAGGCGCCGGCCGCCGCCAACAATCTCGGAACGGCTTTGCAGACGATTGGCCAATACGACGATGCTATCGCCGAGTATCGCCGGGCGGTCGCGCTGCAACCTGATTTCGCCGATGCGTATTACAACCTGGGCGGCGCCCTGCAGGAATTGGGCTATCTGGATGAAGCCGTCAACGCTTATAGGCAGGCGCTTCAGCTTCGACAGGACATGGCCCAGGTCTATGGAAATCTCGGCAACGCACTGCGCGACATGGGGCAGCTTGATGATGCGCTGGCGTCGTATCGCAAGGCGACGTCGCTGAAGATCGAGTCGAAAGCCGCGAACAATCTGCTTTTCGGGTTGCACTTCCATCCTGATTACGAGCCGCGACAGATTCTTGAAGAGCATCGGCGTTGGAACCAGATCTTTGCCGCGCCGCTGGCGCCGGCGATCAAACCGCATGTGAATGATCGCTCTCCGGATCGGCAAATTCGTGTCGGATTCCTATCGCCAGATTTAAACGCGCATCCCGTCGGCCGATTTCTGCGGCCGCTGCTGGCACATCGCGATCGATCGCAAGCGCAAGTTTTCTGCTATAGCGACGTGCGCAAGCCCGACGCGATGACGGCTCGATTGCAGCAGGAGGCCGACGTCTGGCGAGTCACGCTCGGCATGGAAGACGACGCCGTCGCCGAAATGATTCGCGCAGACAGCATCGACATACTGATCGATCTGACGATGCACGCCGACGGCTCCCGGCTGCTGGTCTTCGCGCGAAAGCCTGCGCCCGTGCAGGCGACGTATCTGGCCTATGCGGGCACCACGGGCCTCGACACGATGGATTATCGCATCAGCGATCTTTACCTCGATCCGCCCGGCGGCGATGAATCGGTTTACAGCGAGAAGACGATCCGCCTGGCGCACAGTTACTGGTGCTATGAGCCGCCGACTGAAGCCGGGGAAGTGACGCCGCGTCGTGGCGGCGATATCACCTTCGGCTGCTTCAACAACTACGCGAAGATTTCGCCCATCTGCTGGAAAACCTGGTGCGAGATTCTTCGCCGGGTTCCGACATCGCGATTGATCGTCTACTCGCGCGAAGGCGCACATCGCCAGCGCGCGATCCAATCGCTCCAGGCCCAGGGGATCGATCCGCAGCGACTAGAATTCGTCGCCGCGACCGGCCTGGCCGAATATTTCAAACGTTACGACCAGATCGACATCGCCCTCGACCCCTTCCCCTACCCCGGCGGCACGACAACCTGCGATGCGCTTTGGATGGGCGTGCCCGTCGTAAGTCTCGCCGGCAAAACCGCCGTCTCCCGCGGCGGCTTGAGCATCCTCTCAAATGTCGACATGCCGGAACTGGTCAGCCGAAATGTGGAAGATTACGTGCAGACCGCCGTCAAGCTTGCGAACGATCGTGAAAGACTTCGGCATCTTCGCTCAACGCTTCGAGAGCGAATGCGACAATCGCCGATCATGAATGCGGCACTTTGCGCGAAGGATTTTGATGATGTGCTCCGCCAGATGTGGATCACGTATTGCCGGTCGTCATGAGAATCATTTTACGGAGATACTTTGCCCGGTTAGTTTGTGTACATGACCATTGCCAGCCGCCTGCGGTCCTCGTGTCTCGTCGCTTCAATTTATTGCGGATTCATGTCGATCTCGGTGGCGCAGGCTCAACCTACAGTTTCCACCCAACCGGCAACCAGTGTTGATTCACCCGCGTTCTGGCTCGAACGGGAATACGCCGTTGCACAGCGCTTTCCCATCAGCTCGCGTGCCAATGCATTTGCGCAGGTGGCTTTGCAATACGCAAAAGCCGGCGACGTCGCGCGGTTCCACGAAACAATGAAGAAGTTCAAGGAGCTGGAATCGTCGATTCCCGACGCGAAAGAGCGTGCGGGCACTTACTGTTTCATCGTCGCAGGATTCGCCTTGGTCGGCGACGAAAACGAATTTGAGGCCGGCTTACGTGAGGTGTCGGGGGCCTACACGGATCCAGATTCTCTGCCAGATATTATCGCGAGCATACTGGCGTTCACGGGGCGCCTTGATCAAGCGGCAAAGCTCGCTAGGCACGCCACACGGGCAGACAGCCGATCCCACCAGTTGATATTCGTGGCCACCGCAATGGCGCGATTGGGCAAGAAGCAGGATTACGAACTCACGATGCAAGCCGCTGAAAAAGAAACAGCCGACGCCATTGCGGCATTTCCCGATGACAAGGAAAACGATCTGCTATCGCTCGCTGGGGCGCAAGTGCGGTCGGGTGACTTCGATCGAGCTGAGGAGTTAGCCGACCGCCTGAGCGCCGCTGATGGCGCAAGCATCCATGCCTCGGTCGCACGTAAATCCGCGCTCAGATCAGATCAGGCTCGATACAAAAAAGCGATGGACCGCGCGATCGAGATGGCTTCAACCGTGCAATCGGAGGTAAAAGCACAACGGGCATATGAGAGCATCGCTGACGCATTGGCCGTTGCAAAGGACGAGACGCGTCTTGGTCGCATCATGAACGACAATAAGAATGCGAAGGGCCTCGTTGACGTCGATTTCCTTTTCGAACGAGCCAGGATATCTGCCGAAGATGGCGATGTTTCGAGCGCCAGGTCGCTTGTGCAAAAGGCGCTAGCCGCGACTCAGAGCGATGATGATTCCATCAAGGAGTTGCATGAAGGCCAACTGAAGCAGCTTTACGTGGTTGAGGCCCTGGTTCACGCGGGCAAGGATGAGGCTGCGATGCAAATGGGAATTGAAATCCAAAGCCAGCCGCAAGATGCCCTCGCTGTTGGAAAATATGTCTACGAGAGTATTGCAATGGCGCAGGCAAAAAGGGGTCGGCTAGCCGCCGCACGAGCCACCATCGAACGCGTTCCAGAGTCGGCGACCGCGGCGGGTATGCCGGCGCGAGAGTACTACGCGACCCAAGTCGCAAAGGCAGCAGCAGAATCGGGTCAGCCCCTAGAAAGCGTCGCCGCCTGGATCGACTCATTGAAAAATCCGCGTGCGAGAATGAATGGGTATTGGGACATCGCCGACGCAATCATCAATCGCAGCCACGGCTATCTGCAGCCCGTGGATACTTCCGACTAACCTGAAATGATTGCGATCCACCGTTTCCAAACCGCCGACTTCAAAACTAGAATTGGCTTCTGATGTCATACACCGTGCTGGCCCGTCGGTATCGATCTGGAACGTTCGATGAAGTCATCGGACAGGATCACGTCGCCAAAACGCTTAAGCGCGCGATCACTTCCGGTCGCATTGCGCATGCGTATCTGTTCTGCGGCACGCGCGGCACCGGCAAGACGTCGATGGCCCGCATCATGGCCAAGGCGCTGAATTGCAGTTCCTTCGATGCGCCGACCACCGAACCCTGCGGCAAATGCGAATCGTGCCTGGCGATTGCCCGCGGCGACGACATCGACGTGATCGAGATCGACGCCGCCAGCAACACCGGCGTCGACAACATCCGCGAACTGATCGAAAACTCGCAATACCGCCCGGCTCGCAGCCGATTCAAGGTTTACATCATCGACGAAGTTCACATGCTCTCGAAGAGCGCGTTCAACGCGCTGCTGAAGACGCTGGAAGAACCGCCGAGCCATGTGAAATTCATCCTGGCGACGACTGAGCCGGAGAAGGTGCTGCCGACGATTCTGTCGCGATGTCAGCGGTATGATTTTCGCAATATTCCAACGCGGGAGATCGCCGGGCATCTGTCGGATATCTGCGCAAAGGAAAAGATCAAGGCGGACGATGACGCCCTTCTCTTGGTGGCCAAAGCCGGGGCGGGTTCGATGCGCGATGCGCTTTCGCTGCTCGATCGCCTGCTGAGCGTGGGCGAGAAGCACGTCACCCCGGAAATGGTCGAGCAACTGCTCGGCTTGCCGCGGGCGGAGGTGATATTCAATCTCGCCGCCGCGATGGGCGCGGGGGATGTGAAGCAGGCGCTCACGCAAGCCAGCGAAATTCTGGTCGCCGGGCTGTCAACCGATGCGCTGCTGGGCGCGCTGACGGATCATCTCCGGAATCTGCTGATCCTTCGCACCTGCGGCCCCGATTCGACGCTCGTCGAAGCGCCGGGCCTGGCGCTGACCGATTTGTCGGCTCAGGCCGACCTGTTCGACCCGGCGGCGCTCACGCAAGACATCACAATCCTCGAAGAGCTGCGCCGAAACGCCCGTCATTCGCAGGCGGCGCGGGCGCTGATCGACGCAACGCTGGTGCGACTGACGCTGGCCGATCAGTTCTCCAACATCGGAGAGCTGATCGCAAGACTCGACGGCGAACCCGCCCCGCCGCGCCCGGCCCGAGCACCTTCCGCTCCGGCCGCTGCGAGTTTCGCGGCGCAAAAAAAAAATGATCCACCCGTAGCGACGCCACCCGCTCCAGGGTTCGAATCTGTTGTAACGGCGACTGCCTCGACCGCCGTCGTCGAGGACGAAGACGACGACGACCTTCCCCGTCCCGGCAAAGTCTGGGAGAACTCCGGCCCATCGCTCAGCGAGCTTTTGAAAGCCGAAGCCGCGAAGACTGCCACTGTCGCAGTCACAGTGGAAGCCGTTGTCACCGGCGATATCGATCCGGATGACCTCGGCCAGGTATGGCAGCGCACCGTCAGCGAATTGGCCGAGCCGCTGGGTCCGATGGTTCACAGCGTCATCGCCAAGGGCCGTTTGAGCGCGATCGATGACGGCCAGGCGGTCATCCATTTCAATGCCGAAGACAGCACGCTCGTCAAAACGCTCGATCGGAGTGGCCGCAAGGAAGCCCTGCAGCGCAAGATCAGCGAGTTGATGAAGAAGACGGTTGGCGTTCGCTTTCAATTCAATGGAACATCGGAAGCGCCGGCGCCGGCGGCTGAGCCAACGACTTCCAAGCCGCGTGAACCCGCGCCGTCTCGCGCGCCCGAGCCGCCACCAACGCCGGCCGTGCCTACGATTAAGATCACGCCGGAACTGATTGAGACGCTGCGTGAGGAGCCGTTGGTTAAGGCGCTTATGGACCAGATGGCGGCACAGGTCGTGAAAGTCGAATAGAAGGAGTTCGGATGTTTGATGCACTCAAAGGTTTGGGCAATCCGCTCGCTCTAATGGGAAAAGTGCGCGAGATGCAAGAGAAGATGGGCCAGATGCAGGAGGAGCTCGGCCGCAAGCAGGTGACGGCCGACGCCGGGGGTGGAATGGTCGCGGCCACCGTCAACGGTCGAATGGAATTGGTGAAGTTGCACATCGATAAGTCGCGCGTCGACCTCAACGACACCGACATGCTCGAGGATCTGATCGTCGCCGCGGTGGCTGCCGCGCAAAACAAGGCATCCGAGGTCAACAAGGCCGAGCTGCAACGCATGGCTGACGAGATGGGCTTGCCGCCGGGGATGCTGCCCGGATGAGCATTGCCAACGTCAATCACCTGCCGCGCACATCGCAGCTTTTGCAGGAGCAAACCAACGCCGGATTGCAGATCGGCGCTCAGCTTTACGTGTCGCAACGCCGGAAGGTCATGGCCGATCTGGCGATCGGCGATTCGCGCCCCGGCGTCTCAATGACGCCCGACACCCTCATGCTCTGGATGTCCTCCAGCAAGCCCATGGCGGCGGTCGCCATCGCGCAACTCTGGGAACGCGGCAAGCTCACGCTCGACGATCCCGTCGCGCTGCATATCCCCGAGTTCGCGCAGAACGGCAAAGAAACAATCACCATCCGTCACATCCTCACCCACACCGCGGGCATCCGCTGGATCGAAACCGGCTGGCCGGTTGCTTCATGGGACGAAATCATCGCGAAAGTTTGCAGCATGCGCCCCGAGCGCGACTGGATTCCCGGCAAGCGCGCCGGGTACAGCGCGCTTGTGAGCTGGTTCATCCTCGGCGAACTCGTTCGAAGGCTCGATGGCCGCAACTTCGCCGATTACGTTCGTCAAGAGATTTTCGAGCCGCTGGAAATGAACGATTCGTGGATGGCCATCCCTTCCGAGCGAATCGCAATCTACGGGGATCGCATCGGCATCCTCCACAAAACCGAAGGCGGCGTCCTCGAACCTCAGATGAACAGCGAACTGGCCCTCACCCGCCCCCGCCCCGCCAGCAGCGGCCGCGGGCCGATCCGCGAACTGGGGAGGTTCTACGAAGCCCTGTTACGTGGAGGTTCCCGATTCTCCCCTCTCCCGGTACGCCGGGGGAGGGATAGGGAGGGGGCTACGCTCGATAACAAAAGGAGCGTCAATTCCTATGCTGGAGAACCCCCACCCCAACCATCCCCCGGAATACCGGGAGAGGGAGAAGAAAGTGCTCTCCATCGCTCCCCCATCCTCACGCCCCAAACAGTCGAAGCCATCACCGCCCATCACCGCGTCGGCATGTACGACGTGACCTTCCGCCACATCATCGACTGGGGCCTCGGCTTCCTGCTCGCCAGCAACCAGTACGGCCCCGACACCCTCCCCTACGGGTTCGGCCCTTACTGCTCCCCCAGAACCTTTGGCCACAACGGACATCAATCATCCTCCGCCTTCGCCGATCCCGAGCACCAGCTCGTCGTAGCGGTCGTCCTCAACGGAATGCCCGGCGAAGTCCCCCATGACGCCCGCATGCGAGCCATCCACACGTCAATCTACGAAGAGCTGGGTATTGCCGCATAGGCTCTGCGCAAACCCCAGTGTAGCGAGAACGGTTGTTATCACGCTATATTGTCGATGGGTTCCGTCACGAGCGCCTTGGGGTGGTGACTTAAGTCGCCACCCCATATGCACCATGATCCGCAAAGGTTCGCACAAATCCGAGGAGTACTTCGGCTCGCAACACCGCTTCGAGCACTGGTATTGCGACAACATGGTGTATTTCATCACCGCGCGATGCCGCGGTGGAACGCACGCGTTCTCAGACGAAACCTGCAAGCTCATCTTCTGGGAACGCTTCGACCACTACACCCACAAGCACGGCTTCGTCCCATTCGTCACATCGCTGCTCTCGAACCACTACCACACGCTGGGTTATCTGCGAAACGGTAAAGACCTACCCCTCATGATGCGGGGCATTCACGGCTCAGTTGCAAAACTGGTCAACGACCAGCGAACCGATCGGCTCGTGCCATTCTGGGTGGACTCAGGACATCAAAACTACTTCGACGGGTGCATCCGAAACGAGACGCAGTGCCGCCGGGCGTATCGGTACGTGCTGACGCAGTGCAACAGGCACGGGATCTGCGCAAAGCCAGAGGATTACCCGCACGCGCGACAACGCGCTGGAACCGGCGGTGCGCCGCGCGAAAGAACTGCGGGCGTTTCTGGAGGGCGTGCCGTATAAGAGGTATTCGACGTAATTCCGATTGACTCGACGACGAGTCCGTTGTCGTCACACCGATTCCTGCAATTCAAATATGTGGTGCTGAAATTTAAATCCTTAGCCGGCCTGATCGATCGAACAAAATCTGAAAATTCTGGCCATATATTGAGGGATCGCTTTTTCGGCCGTCAATTCCGCCTCGCTGACCATGGCAACCGGTTAGGTAGCGCCGGGAAATGTGGTGCTGAACGCTAACTCCTTTACCGGCCTGATCGACGGAACATAATTGGAACATTCTGGCTATATAGTGGGGGGTTCGTTTTTGTGATTCCCAAGTTTCGGTGCGTAAACTCGCCCATCTTGCGGGCGTATTATTAGCTGGGTCACCTTGACGCCGGTCATCGACCCGTGAGAATGGTTGATGAAGATGGGCGGACCCAACGTAAGCGACAGATGACACGTTCCCGACGAGTTATTGCGGTTCTGGCGGTCTCGATGGCGCTTTGCGCTGATTCGGTGGCTTCCGCCGCACCTGCGCCGAAGATGCCGGTGGCGGAGATGGCTGCCCGTCTCGCGGTGCGGCTGTCGGAGAGTTTCAGCTACGCCACGGCCAGTGACAGCCGAATCGAGACGCGACACGCCGCGCCCCCGCAGGTGATGCCGGCAGAGCGAGTCATTCGCCTGGCCCAGCCCGTCCCGCAGGCAATCCCTCTCTCCCCCTTCCAGTTTCGGCTGCCGCCCCCGCTGATCTGATTGCATCCTGCCCGTTCACTACTGAAGCTGCGCCGGCTGGCGCGCTCGGTGTTTGCTTCATTCGCTTTAATAATCAAATCGTCCAATTCAGGTGACTTATGGCCGTCTCCGTTTCGAAGATGCTTACGAAGGTTTTTGGCAGCCGCAATGAGCGGTTGCTGAAGCGCTACACCCGCATGGTTTCGCAGATCAATCAGATGGAACCGAAGGTGCAGGCGTCGACCGACGAGCAGTTGCGCTCGCGCACCAGCGAGCTGCGCGAAGGGCTGCGTGAAAAGAAGCTGACGTCGGCCGAAGTCTTTCCCGAAGCCTTCGCAATCATCCGGGAGTCGATGGACCGCAACATCGGCATCCGCCAGATTTTCAATCCCGAGCCGGAATCGAACATCAAGTTCGACCCGTCGAAGCTCGATGCGAATGTTCGCGCGATGTACGACGCGATCGAGCAGCGGCTGATCGCCACCGGCGAAAGCTGGCGCACCGTGCCGATCCCGGTGGAGTTTTACGCGGCGGTCCGCGAGCTCTATCCCGAATCGCGCCCGCCGTTCCGTGCCCGCTGCTTCGACGTTCAGCTCATCGGCGGCCTGGTGCTCTACGAGGGCAAGATCGCCGAGATGGCCACGGGTGAAGGCAAAACGTTTGTCGCGCCGCTCGCGTACTTCATGAAGGTGCTCGAAGGCAATCACTGCCATGTCGTCACGGTCAACGACTACCTCGTGAAACGGGACGCCAGTTGGGTGAAGCCGGCGTTCGAGGCGCTGGGAATGTCGGTCGGCTACATCCAGTCCGACATGGAGCCCGGCGGCGAGGCGCGGCGCAAGCAATACGACTCCGACATCACCTACGGCACCAACAGCGAATTCGGCTTCGACTATCTGCGCGACAATATGAAAGAACGCGCCGACCTGCAGGTGCAGGGGCCGCTTGATTTTTCGATTGTCGATGAGGTCGACTCAATCCTGATCGACGAAGCGCGCACGCCGCTGATCATCAGCGGCGCCGCCCACGACGACGCGCCCAAGTATCGCATGGCCGACGATGTCGCTCGCAAGATCATGGAGTTGAATAAACCCTGGGATGCCATCGAGCGCGAAGTCGACGCGGCCAAGCGGCTGATCAAATCTTCCGAGGGCGATCTTGAGAAGGCGCACACGAAAGAGGAAAAGGAATCGGCGCGGGAGCGCCGCGAGAAAGGCGAGCGCGACCTCGTGGAAGCCGAGAAGAAAAAGGAAGGCCTCACCCAG
>Ga0182024_10003155_pt1 | contig 39656 bp, 38 predicted proteins | sample P32metaG_FD_120480 | JGI IMG/M metagenome (GOLD analysis project Ga0182024, IMG submission 120480) | Permafrost microbial communities from Stordalen Mire, Sweden - P3-2 metaG (Illumina Assembly) | ecosystem: Environmental > Terrestrial > Soil > Wetlands > Permafrost | place: Sweden: Stordalen...
AGAACGGCCCGGAGGTCTTCACGGTCCCCTGAACCCCTCGGGCGCCCCGGCCGGTCGGGCTGGCATTCGGGCCCGGTTAGGGTAGAATCTCCCGTCGGCCCGCCGCCTGGCCCCCCCGGGGTCCGGCGCCCAGCGGGCCAAGCCGTCAGCGCACCGTTCCGGCGTCGCGCCGTCGGCGGCCGGGCCCGGGAGGCCCGGAGAGCACGGATCCAAGGAGAGTCACCTGCCCAAGCCCAAAGAGGATGCCATCGTGCTCGAAGGCACGGTGACCGAGCCGCTGCCCAATGCGATGTTCCGAGTGGAGCTCGAGAACGGGCACAAGGTGCTGGCCCACAGCTCGGGGAAGATGCGGATGCACCGGATCCGCATCCTGCCCGGCGACAAGGTCCAGGTCGAGATCACCCCCTACGACCTGAACCGGGGCCGGATCACCTACCGGTACAAGTAGGGCCGGGGGGCCGGCAGGGCCCGGGGCCGGGCCAGGGGACCCCGAAGCAACCCCGGAAGCGAAGAGGAACGAGGAGATCGTGAAGGTCCGACCGAGCGTGAAGCCGATCTGTGAGAAGTGCAAGGTGATCAGGCGGCACGGTCGCGTGGTCGTGATCTGTGACAACCCCCGGCACAAGCAGCGCCAGGGCTAGGGAGAGGATTCAGGCATGGCCCGCATCTCCGGTGTGGACATCCCGCGTGAGAAGCGCTTGGAGGTGTCCCTCACCTACATCTTCGGCATCGGCCTCACGGCGGCCCAGACCATCTGCGCCGCCACCGACGTGGACGCCAGCACCCGGGTCCGGGACCTCACCGACGAGGAGGTGACCCGGCTCCGCAACTACATCGACGCCAACCTGCGGGTCGAGGGGGACCTGCGCCGGGACGTCTCCCAGGACATCAAGCGCAAGATGGAGATCAACTGCTACCAGGGCGTGCGCCACCGCCGGGGCCTTCCGGTGCATGGCCAGCGCACCCACACCAACGCCCGTACCCGCAAGGGACCCAAGAAGACGGTCGCCGGAAAGAAGAAGGTCCGCAAGTAGATGGCCAAGACCACCAAGACCCAGGGGGCCCGCCGGCCCCGCAAGCGCGAGCGCAAGAACATCGCCTACGGCGTCGCCCACATCAAGAGCTCGTTCAACAACACCATCGTCGCCATCGCCGACCCGGAGGGCAACGTCCTCGCCTGGGCCTCGGCCGGCAACGTCGGCTTCAAGGGCTCGCGCAAGTCCACCCCCTTCGCCGCCCAGCTGGCCGCCGAGGCCTGTGCCCGACGGGCCATGGAGCACGGGGTGCGCAAGGTCGACGTGCTGGTCCGTGGGCCCGGCTCGGGCCGCGAGACGGCGATCCGTTCGCTGGCCGCGGCCGGCATCGAGGTCGTGGGCATCAAGGACGTCACCCCCATCCCGCACAACGGCTGCCGCCCCAAGAAGCGGCGCCGGGTCTGAGGGGGACGGGCACATGGCCAGATACACCGGGCCCGTCTGCCGGCTCTGCCGGCGGGAGCGGACCAAGCTGTTCTTGAAGGGCGAGCGCTGCTTCTCGCTCAAGTGCCCGGTCTCCGAGGCGGTGACCGACCGGCACAGCCGGGCCTACCCGCCCGGTGAGCACGGGCGCGACCGCATGCGCCAGGGCTCGGAGTACCTGACCCAGCTGCGGGAGAAGCAGAAGGCCCGCCGCATCTACGGGCTGCTCGAGCGCCAGTTCCGCAACCTCTACGAGGAGGCGAACCGCCAGGAGGGCATCACCGGCGAGAACCTGCTCCGCAACCTCGAGCTGCGCCTGGACAACGTCGTCTTCCGGGCCGGGTGGGGGGCCAGCCGCAGCCAGGCCCGCCAGTTCGTCCGCCACGGGCACGTGAGCGTCAACGGCAAGCGGGTCACCATCCCGAGCTACCGGGTGCGCAAGGGCGAGACCATCACCTTGAAGCAGGCGTCGCGCCAGATGTTCGCCGTGCGCCGCAATATGGACACCCTCGACCGGCAGCTCCCGCCCTGGCTGGAGGCCGGGGACGGCGGCTTCGCCGTGGAGGTCCTGAACCCGCCCCTGCGCGAGCACATCGACGAGCCCGTCCAGGAACAGCTCATCGTCGAGCTGTACTCGAAGTAGGCGGACCGGGCCCGTCCGGCCCGCCACCCCCCATCCGATCGACCGACCACCACCGAGGACCACAGGAGCCAGGACCGATGCTCATTATCCAGCGACCCACCGTCGAGGCCGTCGACGAAGAGCAGGACAACCGGCAGAGCTTCGCCGTCGGCCCGCTCGATCCCGGCTTCGGGCACACCCTCGGGAACTCGCTGCGCCGGACCCTGCTCTCCTCGATCCCGGGCGCCGCGGTGACCCAGGTGCGCTTCGACGAGGCCCTGCACGAATTCACCACCCTTCCGGGGGTGAAGGAGGATGTCACCGACATCATCTTGAACCTGAAGGACCTGCTGGTGCGGGTGCACTCCGACGAGCCGGTGATCGTGCGTTTCGACAAGCGGGGCCCCGGCGACGCCACCGCCGGCGACCTGCAGACCACGGCCGACGTGGAGGTCCTCAACCCCGAGCTGCACATCGGGACCCTCAACGCCAAGGGCCGCCTGGCCTTCGACGTGACCCTCGAGCGGGGCCGGGGCTACGTGTCGGCCGACAAGAACAAGCGCTCGACGACCATCGGGGTCATCCCGGTGGACTCGATCTTCTCGCCGGTGCGCCGGGTCACCTTCGCCGTCGAGCCGGTCCGGGTGGAGCAGTCCACCGACTTCGACCGCCTGGTGCTCGACATCGAGACCGACGGCTCGATCTCCCCCCGCGAGGCCCTGGCCTCGGCCGGGGACACGCTGCGCACCCTGGTCGGCCTGGTGGCCGACCTGGAGGATTCCCCCCGGGGTCTCGAGCTCGGCGAGACCGGGACCACCTCGGGCGGCTCGCCCGACCTGGACCTGCGCATCGAGGAGCTCGACCTGTCCGAGCGGCCCCGCAACTGCCTCAAGCGGGCCCAGATCAACACGATCGGCGAGCTGGTCGAGAAGAGCCTGGACGACCTGCTGGGCATCACCAACTTCGGTCAGAAGTCCCTCGACGAGGTCATCCAACGCCTCGACGAGCGGGGCCTGTCGCTTCGGACCAAGGACTGAAGGGGCACGAGGGGATCCGATGCAGGGCACGCCGAGAAGGGGCCGCCGGATGGGCGGCAGCGCCGCGCACCAGAAGGCCATGCTGGGCAACCTGGTGGCATCGCTCATCGCCGCCGAGTCGCTGGTGACCACCGAGGCCAAAGCCAAGGCGCTCCGGCCGGTGGCCGAGAAGTGCATCACCGCCGCCCGCAAGGGGGGCCTGCACCAGCACCGCCGGGTGGTGGCCCTGATCCGGGACAAGGACATGGCCCACAAGCTCTTTGAGGAGATCGGCCCCCGCTACGCCGAGCGTCCGGGCGGGTACACCCGGATCCTGAGGCTGGGGCCGCGCCCGGGGGACAACGCCCCTATGGCCCGCATCGAGCTCGTCTGACGTAGCGGGCCGTGGGGACCGTCCGCTGGCGGCTGCTGGTCGCCTATGACGGGAGCGCCTTCCGGGGCTTCGCCGCCCAGCCCGGCCTCCCCACCGTGGCCGGGGCCCTGGCCGAGGCCCTGGCCCGGACCACCCGGGCCCCGGCGACCCCCATGGTCACCTGCGCCGGCCGCACCGACGCCGGGGTCCACGCCCGGGGCCAGGTGGTCCACGTCGACCTGCCGGCCGACCTCCCGGCGGCCCGGGCCGGGGCCGGGCCAATGGGGCCGGCCGCCCTGGTGCGGGCCCTCAACCGCCAGCTGGCCCCGGCCGTGGTGGTGCGCCGGGCCGAACCGGCCCCGCCCGGCTTCGACGCCCGGCACTCGGCCACCGCCCGGTGCTACCGCTACCTGGTCTGGGAGGCCCCGGCCGCCGACCCGCTGCTGGCTCCGGTGGCCTGGCACGTCGTCGGCCCGCTCGACCTGCGCTCGATGGCCTCGGCCGCCGACTCGGTCCTCGGCGAGCACGACTTCCGGGCCTTCTGCCGGCGCCCACCGGGTGCCACCGCCGACGAGCCCATCACCCGGCGGGTGTCGCGGGTCGAGTGGTGCGAGGTGGCCGGACCCGAGGTCGACGACGCCGGCGGGCGGGGCTGGGACGCCGGGTCGGACGGGGGCGCCCGGCTGCTCCGCTTCGAGATCGAGGCCGGCTCGTTCTGCCACCAGATGGTCCGCTCCCTGGTCGCCACCCTGGTCGACACCGGCCGGGGGCGGGGCAACGCGGCCACCGTGACGGCCATGCTGCGCTCGGGGACCCGGGCCGGCGCCGCCCGCCCGGCCCCGGCCCACGGCCTGTGCCTGGTCTCGGTCGGCTACGGCGAATGAGCGACCCGGGTCGCCGCCGGCACCCCGGCCCGGGCGGCTTGCCGCCCCGGCCCCGGCGCCGTATCCTGGTCCGTCGGCCCCCGGGACCCCGGGAGCCCTGGCCCACCCCTCCGGGGTGCCGGCCACCCCGACCACGCTGCGGGCTCGACCCGCACAGAGGAACCCTGACGTGCGGACGTACTCGCCCAAAGCCCACGAGATCGAGCGTGCCTGGCACCTGGTCGACGCCGACGGCCTGGTCCTCGGGCGCCTGGCCACCGAGGTGGCCCGGATCCTGCGGGGCAAGCACCGGCCCTACTTCGCCCCCCACGTCGACACCGGCGACCACGTGGTGGTTGTGAACGCGGCCAAGGTGGTGCTGACCGGCAACGCCGAGGAGAAGTTCGCCTACCGCCACTCGGGCTACCCGGGCGGCCTGCGCAAGAAGAGCTATGCCGAGATGCTCGACCAGAGCCCCGAAGAGGTCGTGCGCCGGGCGGTGCGGGGCATGCTCCCCAAGAACACCCTCGGCCGCCAGCAGCTGGCCAAGTTGAAGGTCTACGCCGGGACCGACCACCCCCACGCCGCCCAGGAGCCCCAGCCGCTCGACGTGCCGACGGCGCGCCGGGCCGGCTGAGCGGCGACAAGGAGAACCCCATGCCCGCACCCCTCTCCCAGACCACCGGTCGGCGGAAGCAGGCCGTGGCCCGCGTCCGCTTCCGGCCGGGCCAGGGCGCCATAAAGATCAACAAGCGGTCCTTCGAGGACTACTTCCCCTCGGCTACCCACCGGATGGTGGTGACCGAGCCGCTACGGGTGACCAGCACCGCCGAGTCCTACGACATCGATGCCACCATCGACGGCGGTGGCATGTCCGGCCAGGCCGGCGCGCTGCGGCTGGGCATCGCCCGGGCCCTGATCGGCCTGGACCCCGAGCTGCGGGCCGTCCTCAAGCGCAGCGGCCTGCTGACCCGGGACTCCCGCGAGAAGGAGTCCAAGAAGTACGGCCTCAAGAAGGCCCGCAAGGCCCCCCAGTACTCGAAGCGGTAGGGCGGGTGGCCCCGGCCCGCTTCGGGACCGACGGTGTCCGGGGGGCGGCCAACGCCGACCTGACGGCCGAGCTGGCCCAGGCCATCGGGCGGGCGGCGGCCCGGGTGCTGGCCGCCCCGGCCTTCGTGGTCGGCCGCGACACCCGGCGCTCGGGCCCCCTCCTCCAGGCCGCCTTCTCGGCCGGCCTGGCCACCGAGGGGTCCGACGTCATCGACCTGGGCGTCCTGCCCACCCCCGGCGTCGCCTACCTGGCCGAGCGGCGGGGGCTCCCGGGCGCCGTGATCTCGGCCTCGCACAACCCGTTCGGTGACAACGGGATCAAGCTGTTCGGCCCCGGCGGCACCAAGCTGGCCGCGGCGGTCGAAGAGGCGGTGGAGGCCGAGCTCGAGGCCCTCCTGGCCGATCCGGCCCGGACCCCGGCCCGGCCCATCGGGGCCGGGGTGGGCTGGCTGGTGGCGGAGCCGGGGGCCGTCGAGGACTACCGGGCCCATCTGCTGGCCGTCCCCGACGGCCGGCGCCTCGACGGGCTGTCGGTCGTCCTCGACTGCGCCAACGGGGCGGCCTCGACGGTGGCCCCCGGGCTTTTCGAGGCCCTGGGGGCCGAGGTGCGGACCATCGGTTGCGACCCCGACGGGGTCAACATCAACGAGGCCTGCGGCTCGACCCATCCCGGCGCCCTGGGGGAGGCGGTGGTGGCCGCCCGGGCCGACCTCGGGCTGGCCTTCGACGGGGACGCCGACCGGCTGCTGGCCGTCGACCACACCGGGGCGGTGGCCGACGGGGACGTGCTGCTGGCCCTGTTCGCGGTGGACCTGGCCGACCGGGGCGAGTTGGCCGGCCAGGCGGTGGTGGTGACCGTCATGACCAACCTCGGGTTCCGCATGGCCATGGCCGAGCGGGGCATCGCCGTGCGCGAGACCCCGGTGGGCGACCGCCACGTCCTGGCCGCCCTGGAGGCCGAGGGCCTGGCCCTGGGGGGCGAGCAGTCGGGCCACATCGTCTTTCGTCACCGGGCCACCACCGGCGACGGCATCCTGACCGGGGTGGTCCTGGCCGACCTGGTGGCCCGCTCGGGCCGGTCCTTGGCCGACCTCTCGGCCGGTCTGGTCACCCCGGTGCCCCAGGTGCTGGTGAACGTGCCGGTGCGCGAGCCGGGTCGCCTGGCCGCCGCCGCGGCGGTGTGGCGGACGGTGGCCGAGGTGGAGGCCGAGCTCGGCGACGGCGGCCGGGTGCTCCTGCGCCCGAGCGGCACCGAGCCGCTGGTCCGGGTCATGGTGGAGGCCGGGACGGCCGACCAGGCGACCGAGGCCGCCCGCCGGCTCTGCGTGGCCGTGGAGGGCGCCCTGGGGCCGGCGGCCGGTTGAGCGGGCGCCCGGGGCGGCCGGCGTCCCCGGCCCGGTAGCCTCGACGTCCATGTGCGGCATCATCGGTGCCACCGGCGCGGATGACGCGTTGCCCATCCTGCTCGAGGGCCTGCACCGTCTCGAGTACCGCGGCTACGACTCGGCCGGGGTGGCCCTGATCACCGAGGACGGGATCTGGCGGGCCCGGCGGGCCGACGGCACCCACTCGGTGGCCGAGCTGTTCGGGGTCGCCGGCGAGGCCCCCCCGGACCGCCGCACCGGCATCGGCCACACCCGCTGGGCCACCCACGGGCACCCGAACGAGGAGAACGCCCACCCCCACACCGACTGCACCGGGCGCCTGGCCCTGGTGCACAACGGCATCATCGAGAACCACACCCAGCTGGCGGCCGAGCTGGTGGCCCGCGGCCACACCATGGTCTCGGAGACCGACACCGAGGTGCTGGCCCACCTGGTGGAGGAGGGCGTGGCCGGCGGCGCCCCGTTGGCCGGGGCCCTGCGGGCGGCCCTGCGCCGGCTGCGTGGCTCGTTCTCGGTGGCCGTCATCAGCGCCGACGAGCCCGAGGTCATCGTGGCCGCCCGACGGGCCACCCCCCTGGTGGTGGGGCTGACTGCGACCGAGGGCCTGCTGGCCTCGGACATCCCGGCCCTGCTGGCCCACACCCGCGAGGTCGTCCCCCTCGAAGACGACCAGGTGGCCGAGATCCGGCCCGGGCGCCTCCGGGTCACCGACCTGGCCGGCGTCGAGACCGTGCCGGTCTTCACCACCGTCACCTGGGACCTCGAGGAGGCCCAGAAGGACGGCTACGACGACTACATGTCCAAGGAGATGCACGAGCAGCCCCGGGCGGTGGCCAACACCCTGCTCGACCGGCGCAAGCCGGACGGGTCCCTCGGGCTCGACGAGCTGCGCCTGGGCGACGAGGACCTCCGGCGGGCCGACAAGGTCTTCCTCGTGGCCTGCGGCTCGAGCTACCACGCAGCCATGGTGGCCAAGTACGCCATCGAGCGCTGGACCCGCCTGCCGACCGAGGTGGACATCGCCAGCGAGTTCCGCTACCGGGACCCGGTGCTCGACGACCGCACCCTGACCGTCGGGGTGAGCCAGTCCGGGGAGACCCTCGACACCTCCAAGGCCATGCAGGAGGCCCGGCGGTGGGGCGCCAAGGTGCTGGTGGTGTCGAACGTGGTGGACTCGTCGATGGCCCGCGAGGCCGACGGGGTGCTCTACACCCGGGCCGGGCCCGAGATCGGCGTGGCGTCGACCAAGTGCCACGTGGCCCAGATCGTGGCCCTCGAGCTGCTGGCCCTCACCCTGGCCCAGATCCGGGGCACCCTGCCCCCCAGCGAGATCGCCGCGCTGCTCGACCGGATGGACGAGCTCGAGGGCCAGGTGGAGTGCGCGCTGTCGCGGACCAAGGACGTCGACGCGGTGGCCGATGCGGTGGCCGGCGCCCGGGACTTCTTCTTCCTCGGCCGCAACGTGGGGTACCCGGTGGCACTGGAAGGGGCCCTCAAGCTGAAGGAGATCTCCTACCTGCGGGCCGAGGGCTACCCGGCGGGCGAGCTCAAGCACGGCCCGATCGCCCTGATCGTGCCGGGCACCGTCGTCGTCGGCGTGGCCACCCGCAACCGGCTCTTCGAGAAGATGCTGGCCAACGTGGCCGAGGTCAAGAGCCGGGGCGCCACCGTGGTGCTGGTGGCCGAGGACGGCGACGAGGAGGCGGCGGACCAGGCCGACCACGTGCTCTGGGTCCCCCCGGTGCACGAGCTCCTCTCGCCCGTCGTCGACGTCGTCCCGCTCCAGCTCCTGGCCTACCGGATCGCCCGCACCCTGGGCCACGACGTCGACCGGCCCCGGAACCTGGCCAAGACGGTGACCGTCGAGTGACCGGGACACCGGACCCGGTGGCCGACCCCGGCCCGGGGAGCGGCGGCGTGGTCGGGGTCGGGGTCGACGCGGTCGACGTCGACCGGTTCCGACGGGTGCTCGAGCGGCGCCCGGGCATCGCCCGGCGCCTGTTCACCGAGGACGAGCGGGCCGACGCGGGCCGTTCGACCGACGTGGCCCAGCGGCTGGCCGCCCGCTTCGCGGCCAAGGAGGCGACCATGAAGGCCCTCGGCCACGGCATCGGGGCCTTCGCCCTGCGCGACGTCGAGGTGGTCCGGTCGGCCGCCCCCGGGTCCGCCGCCGGGGCGCCGTCGCTGCGGCTGGCCGCCGGCGCCGCCGACCTGGCCCGGGACCGCCGGGTCGCCCGCTGGCACCTCTCGATGACCCACACCGCCCACGTGGCGGTGGCCATGGTCGTGGCCGAGCGCGCCCGGCCGGCCTGAGGGCCGGACCACGGTGCGACCGGTGGCCACCATCGCCGAGGCCCGGGAGGCCGACGCCGCGGCACTGGCCCGCGGGGTCAGCCAGTCGGTGCTCGTGGCCCGGGCCGGCACCGCCGTCGCCCTGGGGGCGCTGCGGCTCCTCGGGGCGGCCTACGGACGGCGGGTGGTGGTCGTCGCCGGCAAGGGGAACAACGGCGCCGACGGCCGGGTCGCCGCCTCGTGGCTCCGCCGCCGGGGGGCCCGGGTACTGGTGCTCGACGCCGGGGGCACCGCCGGACTGCCGGCCTGCGACCTGGTGATCGACGCCGCCTACGGCACCGGGTTCCGCGGCGCCTACCAGGCCCCACCGACGCCCCCGGGGTCCGCGGTGCTCGCCGTCGACGTCCCCTCGGGGGTCGACGCCGACACCGGCGCCGCCCCGGGCCGCCCGACGGCGGCCACGGCCACCGTCACCTTCGCCGCCCTCAAGCCGGGCCTCCTCCAGGGCGACGGCGCCGCCCTGGCCGGCCGGGTGGAGGTGGCCGACATCGGGATCCCGGTGGGCCCCACCGGGATCGCCCTGGTCGAGGACGCCGACTTCGCCGACCTGCTGGCGCGCCGGGAGGCGAACAGCCACAAGTGGGCGAGCGCGGTCGCCGTAGTGGCCGGGTCCCCGGGCATGGAGGGGGCGGCCGCCCTCGCGTCGCGGGGGGCCTCGCACGCCGGGGCCGGGATGGTCCGCCTGGGCGTCCCGGGGGCCGAGGGGCCCGACGGCGCCATGGAGCCGGGCCCCTGGCCCCTCGAGGCGGTGCGCCTGGCCCTGGGTCCCGACGAGTGGGCCGGCGACGTCCTGGCCGTCCTGGACCGCTGCCGGGCCCTGGTGGTGGGCCCCGGCCTGGGCCGGGCCGAGTGGACCCGGGCCCAGATCCGGCGCCTGGTGGCCGAGTCCCCGGTCCCGGTGGTGGCCGACGCGGACGCCCTGTTCGCCCTGGGCGACGCCGCGTCGACCCGCCAGGTGGTGGCGGCCCGGGCCCGCCCGGTGATCCTCACCCCTCACGACGGGGAGTACCGCGCCATGGCCGGGGCGGCCCCGGGCCCGGACCGGGTGGCGGCGGCCCGTGACCTGGCCCGGCGCACCGGCGCCGTCGTGCTGCTGAAGGGCTCGCTCACCGCGGTGGCCGCCCCCCTCACCGGCGCCGGGCCCGACCCGGTCACCGGTGACGGGGTGCTGCTGGCGGCGGCGGGGACGCCCCGGCTGGCCACGGCGGGGACCGGCGACGTGCTGTCGGGCATGATCGGCGCCCTGGTGGCCCGGGGGGCCCCGGCATTGGTGGCCGCCGGGCTGGCCGCCCACGCCCACGGGCGGGCCTCGTCGCTCGGGCCGGTCGAGGGTCTGGTGGCCCCCGACCTGCCCGACCTGGTGGCCACCTGGCTCTCGGGGGTCATGGGGGAGGGCCGGGAGGACCCCGACCCCCCGCCGGGGACGGCCCCGGGGGCCCCGGGTGGCTGAGGGGCGCAGCCGGCCGGCCTGGGCCGAGGTCGACCTGGGGGCCCTCCGCCACAACGTGGGGCTCCTCGGGCGCCTGGTGGCGCCGAGCGCCCTGTGGGCCGTGGTCAAGGCCGACGCCTACGGGCACGGCGGCCCGGCGGTGGCCGGGGCGGCGGTCGAGGCCGGGGCCACCGGCCTGGCGGTGGCCCTGATCGATGAGGCGGTCGAGATCCGCCGGGCCGGGGTCACCGCGCCGATGCTGCTCCTGTCCGAGCCGGCCCCCGACGCCGCCGACGCCGCCGTGGAGGCCGGGCTCATCCCGACCCTGTGCACCCCGGCGGGGGTGGCCTCGATGGCCCGGGCGGCCCGGGACCGGGGCACCACCGTCCCGGTGCACGTCAAGGTGGACACCGGCATGCACCGCATGGGGGCCGAGCCCGGGCTCGTCCCCGCCCTCGTGGCCGCGGTGGCCGAACAGCCGACGCTCCGCCTCGACGGGCTCTGGACCCACCTGGCGGTGGCCGACGGGGGGACGGCGGAGGACCGGGACTTCACGGCCGGCCAGCTCGACCGCTTCGACCAGGTGGTGGCCGGTCTGGCCGCCGCCGGCGCCCGGCCCCCCGTGCTCCACGCGGCCAACTCGGCCGGGGCCATCGCCTGGCCGGCCGCCCGCTACGACCTGGTGCGCTGCGGGATCGCCCTCTACGGGGCGGCGCCCTCGGCCGGCGTGGCCGAGTCCCTCGCCCGGGCGGCGCCGGGGGAGGGCCTGCGCCCGGTCCTCTCGCTCAAGGCCCACGTGGCCGCCGTGCGGGAGCTGCCGGCCGGCGCCCGCCCCTCCTACGGCCGGCTCCGCCCGCTGCCCGAGCGGGCGGTGGTGGCGACCATCCCGGTCGGCTACGCCGACGGTGTGCCCCGGGCCCTCTTCGCCTCGGGGTTCGAGGTGCTGATCGGCGGGCGCCGCCGCCCGCTGGCCGGCATGGTGACCATGGACCAGATCGTGGTGGACTGCGGGCCCGGGGCCACCATCGTCCCCGGGGACGAGGTGGTGCTGCTCGGGCGCCAGGGCACCGAGGAGATCACGGCGACCGAGTGGGCCCGGCAGCTGGGCACCATCAGCTACGAGGTGCTGACCGGGATCGGGCCCCGGGTCCCCCGGATCGTCACCGGCCAGGCCGGGGCCGGTCGGGGTAGAACGGGCCGGCGGTGAGGCGCAGCCGGGCGCTCGCCGGGGCCGCCGGGGCCGCCGGGGCCGCCTCGGCCCTCGGGATGGCGGGCTACGTGGCGCAGCGGGCCGCCGTGCGGCGCTGGCGGGTCGACGCCGAGGCGATGGAGGCCGCCGGCCGCGCCATGCCCGGCGACGTCCGCCACCACTTCGTGCCGGTGGATGACGGCGGTCGCATCCACGCCGTCGAGCGGGGCTCGGGCCCCCCGGTGGTCCTGGTCCACGGGGTGACCCTGGGCGTCGCCACCTGGATCCCCCAGCTCCACCAGCTGGCCCGCCACCACCGGGTGGTGGCCGTCGGCCAGCGGGGCCACGGCCAGTCGATCGCCGGCCACGACGACTACTCCCTCGAGCGGCTGGCGGCCGATCTCACCGAGGTCCTGGGCGCCCTGGAGGTGAGCGGGGCCGTCCTGGTCGGTCACTCGATGGGCGGGATGGTCGCCCAGCTGATGGCGCTCGAGGACCCCGAAGCCACGGCCGCCCGGGTCGCCGGCCTGGTCCTGGTGGCCACGACGGCCGGGCCCCTGGTGCCGACCCTGGTCGGGGCGGCGGTCGCCTCGGCCCTGGCCGGCGGGGCCGGTCGCGGCCTGCGTCGCGCCGGGCGCAAGGGCCGGGGCCTCTTCCCCCGGGACGACCTCGGGGCCTGGATCGCCCGGACCTGCTTCGGCCGCCACCCGGCCCCGGCCGACATCGAGCTGACCCGGTCCATGATCGCCGCCATGTCGCCGTCGGCCATGGCCGGCCTCATCGGGCCCCTTCTGGCCTTCGACGTCCACCGGCGGGTCGCGGCCATCGACCTGCCGACCCGGGTCGTCGTCGGCTCGCGCGACGTCCTGACCCCGCCCCGCACGGCCCGGGCCCTGGCCGGCCGCATCCCGGGGGCGACGCTCACCGTGCTGGCGGGGTGCGGCCACATGGTGATGTTCGAGCGGGTCGAGGAGCTCGACGATCTGGTGGTCCGATTCGCCGGGCAGCTCCGGGCGGCGGCCGGGCCCTGAGCGCCCCGCGGCCCCCGGGTACGATGCCGCGGTGGCCGTCGACTCGTCGCCCGCCGCGCTCGAGCGGCTGCGGGCCGAGGCCCTCACGTGCACCCGCTGCCCGCTGGCCGAGGGACGCACCCAGGTGGTGTTCGGGGTCGGTGACCCGTCGGCCGACCTCATGTTCGTCGGCGAGGCGCCCGGGCGCGAGGAGGACCTGGCCGGCGAGCCCTTCGTCGGCCGCTCGGGCAAGCTGCTCGACCGCCTCATGAGCGAGGAGCTCGGCCTGGAGCGCTCCCGCTGCTATATCGCCAACGTCGTCAAGTGCCGGCCCCCAGGCAACCGGGACCCCCGGCCCGACGAGATCGCGGCCTGCCGCCCCTACCTCGCCGGCCAGCTCGAGCTCATCGACCCGGTCGTCGTCATGACCCTGGGCAACTTCGCCACCCGCCTGCTGCTGGACACGACCGAGGGCATCAGCCGCCTGCGGGGCCGGGCCTACCCGTTCGGGCGGGGCCACCTCGTCCCCACCTACCACCCGGCCGCCGCCCTGCGCTCGGGGGGCGAGGTGATGGCCCAGATGCGGGCCGACCTGGTGCGGGCCAAACGGCTGCTGGCCGGAGCGGGCGGCTCGGGAGCGGGCGGCCGGTGAGCGGGTGGCCGGTCGAGACCGAGACCGCCACCGCCGAGGGGACCCGGGTCGCCGCCGCCGCCCTCGGGGCGCTGGCCCGCCCGGGCGACGTCGTGCTCCTGGTGGGCGGGCTCGGGGCCGGAAAGACCACCTTCGCCCAGGGCTTCGCCCGGGCCCTCGGGGTGCAGGGCCCGGTCACCAGCCCGACCTTCACCCTCGTCCGCCAGTACCGGTGTGCCGGGGTCGACGGCGTGCGCCAGCTGCTCCACGCCGACGTGTACCGGTTGGACTCGCTGGCCGAGGTGGAGGACCTGGCCCTGGCCGAGCTGGTCGAGGATGCCGGGGTGGCCCTGGTCGAGTGGGGCGACGCCGCCGCCCCCGCCCTCGGGGCGGACCCCCTCCGGGTGGTCCTGGCCCGCCCGGGCCAGCCGGGCGGCCCCCCGGCCGGCCCGGCGGACCCGGCGCCCGGCGCCGACGAGCCGAGGCGGCTCACGGTGGGCGGGGGCGGCTCGCGGTGGGCCGGGCGGCGGGCCGCGTTGGCCGCCGCGCTGGCGAGCGGGGTCGGGGGACCGGGGGGCGGCGGCCCGAGGTGATGGTTCCCGGGGGCCCGAGGTGATCGTCCTCGGGATCGAGTCGGCCACCGAGCTGGTCGGGGTGGCCGTGGCCGACGACGACGGGCCCCGGGCCGCGGTGTGGGTCACCGGCCGGCGGCGCCACGCCGAGGCGCTGGCCCCGGCCATCGCCCAGGTGCTCGAGCTGGCCGGGGTGGAGCTGGCCGACCTGGGGGCGGTGGCCGTCGACCTCGGGCCGGGCCTCTTCACCGGTCTGCGGGTGGGGGTGGCCACCGCCAAGGGACTCGGCCAGGGCCTCGGGGTCACCGTGGTCGGACTCACCAGCCTGGCCGTGCTGGCCCGGGCCGCCGCCGACGCCGGGGTGTTCGGCCCGGTGGCCGCGGTGGTCGACGCCCGCCGGAGCGAGGTGTTCTGCGCCCGCTACGTCCTCGGTGACAGTGAGGGTGACGGTGAGCGCGACGGTGCGGCGTCCACCGTGCGCGAGGTGGCGCCCCCACGGGTGCTGGCGCCCGAGGCCCTGGCCGTCGAGCTGGCCGCCGACCGGGCCGGGGTGCTGGCCCTGGGTGACGGGGCCCGGCGCTACGCCGGGGTGCTCGGGACGGTGCCCGGCCTCCGGGTGGCCGGCCCGTCGCTCGCCGCACCCCCGCCGGCCATCGTGGCCGCCATGGCGGTCGGGCACCTGGCGGCCGGGGGCGTCGGCACGGCCCCGGCGGAGGTCCGGCCGTTCTACCTGCGCGAGGCCGACGCCCGGATCAACTGGGCCCAGCGCGACCCGATGCCCCCGGCGGGGTGAGCGTGGCCGGTCCCGTGCACCTGTCGGTCATGCGCCGGCGCGACCTCAAGCACGTCATGGAGATCGAGCGGGCGGTCTTCCCCGAGCCCTGGAGCCTGAACATCTTCACCTCCGAGCTGGCGCTGCGCAAGGGTCGCGCCTACCGGGTGGCCCGGGCCGGCCGCGACATCTGCGGTTACCTCGGCCTCATGCTGGTCGACGACGAGGCCCACATCACCACGGTGGCGGTGGCCCCGGCCTACCAGCGACAGGGGGTGGGCACCGTGCTGATGCTGGACGGGGCGCGGGCGTCGGTCGACCACGGCGCGCGCAACCTCTCCTTGGAGGTGGCGGCCGGCAACGAGCGGGCCCAGGCCCTCTACCGCCGCTTCGGCTTCGCCCCCGTCGGGGTGCGCAAGGGCTACTACCCGATCACCGGTGAGGACGCCTTCGTGATGTGGGCCTACGGCATCGACACCCCCGAGTACGCCGAACGGCTGGACGCCATCGAGGCCCGGCTACGCTCCCGGCGGTGAGCAGCCCGGGGCCGGTCGGACAGGCCGTCCTCGGCATCGAGACCTCGTGCGACGAGACGGCCGCCGCGGTGGTCGGGCCCGGCCCCGCCGGCCCCGGTGCCCCGGGCGGCGTGATCCGCTCGTCGGTGGTCTCCAGCCAGATCGAGCTGCACGCCCCCTACGGCGGCGTCGTCCCCGAGCTGGCCGGCCGGGCCCACATCGAGCGGTTCACCCAGGTGGTCGACGAGGCCCTGACCCGGGCGGGGGCGCCGGGCGGGAACGGCATCGGGGCAGTGGCGGCCACCACGGGGCCCGGGCTGGTCGGGGCGCTCCTGGTCGGGCTGAGCGGGGCCAAGGCATTGGCCATGAGCTGGGACGTCCCCTTCGTCGGGGTCAACCACCTCGAGGCCCACCTCTTCGCCCCCCTGCTCGAGGCCCCCGGCCTCGGCTGGCCGGCCGTGGTGCTCCTGGTCTCGGGTGGCCACACCCTGCTCCTCGAGATGTCCGGGCCCGGGCACTACCGGCTGCTCGGCCAGACCATCGACGACGCGGCGGGCGAGGCCTACGACAAGGTGGCCCGCTACCTGGGCCTCGGCTACCCCGGCGGCCCGGCCATCGACCGGATCGCCACCCAAGGGGACCCCGCGGCGTTCGCCTTCCCCCGCGCCCTGCTCGACAACGGTTTCGACTTCAGCTTCTCGGGCCTCAAGACCGCGGTGGTGCGGACGGTCGAGCGGCACCCCGGCGCCTCGAGTGCCGATGTGGCCGCCTCGTTCCAAGAGGCGTTGGTTGACGTGCTGGTGGCCAAGACGGCCCGGGCCGTGGCGGCCACGGCGGCCCGCGGGGTCTGCCTGGCCGGAGGGGTGGCGGCGAACTCGGCCCTGCGGCGCCGTACGGCGGCGCTGGCCGACGAGCTCGGGGTCCCGGCCTATCTGCCTAGCCCGGCCATGTGCACCGACAACGCGGCCATGGTGGCGGCGGCGGGGGCCTGGCGGCTGGCCCACGACGGCCCGAGCCCGATGGCCCTCGGGGCCGACCCCGGGCTGTTCCTGCCCCTGACCACCTGACCACCTGACCACCTGACCACCTGACCGCCTGACCACCCCTGCGGCCCGGGGATCGGCGGGCACCGGCCGACGCGTAGCGTGGCCGGGTGCCCGGCCCCTACGACCTCACCCCCGAGGCACTGGGCGAGCTCTTGGCGGGCGAGCCCGGGTACCGGGTCATCCAGGTGTGGGAGGGCCTCCACCGCCGTGCCCTGCGACCGTCCGAGATGACCGAGCTCCCGGTGGCCCTGCGCCAGCGCCTCGAGGAGGCGCTGCCCCCGGCCCTCGATACGGTGGCCCGGCGCGAGGCCGACGGCGGGGACACGGTCAAGTGGCTGTGGGCCCTCCACGACGGGGCCCGGGTCGAGACGGTGCTCATGGCCTATCCCGACCGGGTGACCGTCTGCGTCTCCACCCAGGCCGGGTGCGCCATGGCCTGCCAGTTCTGCGCCACCGGCCAGGCCGGGTTCCAGCGTCAGATGGGCGTCGGCGAGATCGTCGAGCAGGTGATCGAGGCGGTGCGGGCGGCCCGGCCCCGCCGGCTCTCCAACGTGGTCTTCATGGGGATGGGGGAGCCGCTGGCCAACTTCGACAACGTGTGGGCGGCGGTGACCCGGCTCCACGCCGACGTCGGCCTGTCGGCCCGCCACCTCACCATCTCGACCGTCGGGATCGTCCCGGGCATCCGCCGGCTGGCGGCCGCCCCCCTGCCGGTCAACCTCGCCGTGTCGCTGCACGCGGCCAACGACACCCTGCGCGACGAACTGGTGCCCATCAACCGGCGCTACCCGCTGGCCGACCTGTCGGCTGCCTGCGCCGAGTACGTGGCGGCCACCCGCCGGCGCCTGTCGATCGAGTGGGCCCTCATCGACTCGGTGAACGACCGGCCCTCCGACGCGGCGGAGCTGGCCGCCTTCGCCCGGCCCCTCGGGGCCCACGTCAACCTGATCCCGCTCAACCCCACCCCGGGCTACGCGACCCGGGGGACCCCGCCCGGGGCCATCCGCGACTTCCGGGAACGCCTGGTGACCTTCGGGGTGAACACCACGGTCCGGGCCACCCGCGGGGTGGAGATCGACGCCGCCTGCGGGCAGCTGGCCGCCCCGGGGCTCGCCCGCTGAAACCACCCTCATGCGCCAGGCGGACATGGTCCTGCGCATCGCCGAGGAGTCGGTGTCCGAGCCCGACGACCGCAGGAACATCGATCGGCGCTACCGCCGGCTCGTCGCTCGCCGGGTCCGGCGCCGGGAGCTGATCGCTCGGGGCCCCAGGCGTCACCCGGGCGGGCCCGGCCGCTCAGGGTTTGGCTAGGGGAAGGCAGAACCAGGCGATGACCACGAAGTGCAGCGTGGCCCCGACCACGGTGCAGGCGTGGAAGATCTCGTGGTAGCCGAACACGTGGGGGACCGGGTCGGGCCGGCGCAGGGCGTAGACGACGGCGCCGGCGGTGTAGAAGGCTCCCCCGGCGACCAGTAGGGCGAACCCGAGCCCACCGAGGGTGTCCAGGAGCTGGGGCAGGACGGCCAGGGCGGCCCAGCCGACGACCACGTAGGGGATGGCTACCGCCCACTTCGGGGCGTCCAGCCAGACCTGGCGCAGGGTGATCCCGGCGATGGCGCCGATCCAGACGAGACAGAGGATGAGGACCCGGGACCAACCGGTGAGGGCCAGGCCGGCCACCGCCGTATAGGTCCCGGCGATGGCGATGAAGATGGTCGAGTGGTCGGCCCGGCGCATGCGCCGGCGGGCCGCCGGCGACCAGCTGATCCGGTGGAAGGCCGCGCTGACCCCGAACAGGAGGGCGATCGAGACCACGTAGATGGTGAGGGCCACGGTGGCCCCGGCGCTCGGCGCCTTCGAGATCAGGATGGGCCCGGCGATCAGGACGACGACCAGGGCACCGAGGTGGAACCAGCCGCGCAGGAGGGGCCGCTGCCTGGTCTCCGGGGCCGTGGCGTCCGGGGCTCCCGCCCCCCGTGTGGTCGCAGTGGGCACGGTGGCTCCCGTTCGTCTCGCCTCGATGCGGGGGCGGTCACCGCCGGGCACCGCGGAGGGCCGGCCCTCCTCGGCCAATCTACCCGCCGGGTGCCGGGTCAGCGCCCCCGATCGCCCACCGAGGGTGCAACGACCGGCGGCCCCGAAGGCCTCCCCGACGCGCCGGTCGGTCACGGCGCGGGCGGCGGCGGTCGACCCGATGTCGAGCCCGGCCTCCGCCGGTCGGGTCGGCGGCGGCGGGCTTACGACCGGTCTTCGATGATCACCGCCCCCGCCCGGGGGCCGAGCCCGAGCGGCCCGCCGGTCGCCTCGCCGTCGCGCCCACGGTCGGTGGCGACGGCCACCCGGCCGACCGGCACCTCGACGGTGACCGGAACGTCGGAGAGGTTGAGGGCGACCACGGCGGCGGCGCCGGCGTCGGGCGGGTCGCGCCGGAAGCACCAGGCTCCGGGAGGGGCCTCGAGGGCCCGGTAGGCCCCTGAGTGGAGGGCCGGGGTCCGGCGGCGCAGGGCGAGCAGGTCCCGGGTGAGGGCCAGCACCGAGCCGGGGTCGGTGCGCTGGGCGGCCACGTTGTTCTCCGACGGGTCGGCCATCGGCAGCCAGGTGCGCACCCCGGGGGGGCTGAACCCGCCGCCGGGGCCGGGCTCCCAGGGCATCGGCGTCCGCTCGGGGTCGCGGCCGGGGTAGGCGGGCCAGAAGCGCTGGCCCACCGGGTCGGCCAGGTCGGCCCGGGTGATCGGCCCGTCGACCAGGCCGATCTCGTCGCCCTGGTAGAGGACCGGGGTGCCCCGGAGGGTGAGGAGCATGACCAGGGCCGCCCGGGTGCGGGCCGGGTCGCCCCCGGCCCAGCGGGAGGCCAGGCGGGACACGTCGTGGTTGGACCCGGTCCAGACCGGCCAGCCGCCGGCCGGGAGGAGGGCCTCGGTCCGCTCGACGATGTCGCGGAGGGCGTCGGCCTCCAACGGGGCCTCGATGAAGGGGAAGTTGAAGCCGAGGTGGAGCTCGTCGCTGCCGTCCCCGTAGTAGCCGGCCAGCGTCTCGAGGTGCTCGACGTTGGTCTCCCCCAGCAGGAGGCGGGGCGGGTCGTAGGTGTCGGCCAGGGCCCGCCAGCGCCGGATGACGTCATGGACCTCGGGCCGGTTGGCGTTGTAGACCCAACGCTGGCCGAAGACCCGCTCCAAGAAGGGGTCGTCGTCGGTGGCCGGCGGGTTGTCGTGCAACTGGGCGTCCTTGACCACCATGTTGCAGACGTCGATACGGAAGCCGGCGATCCCGCGGTCCCACCAGAACCGCAGGATCGCGTCGAAGGCCCGGCGCACCTCCTCGTTCCACCAGTTGAGGTCGGGCTGGGCCGGGAGGAAGTTGTGCAGGTAGTACTGCCCCGACGTCTCGTCGAGGGTCCAGGCCGGCCCGCCGAAGGTGCTGACCCAGTTGTTCGGGGGGGACCCGTCGGGCCGGGGGTCGCGCCAGACGTACCAGTCGCGGTGGGCCGACCCCGGTCCGCTCCGGGCGTCGAGGAACCAGCGGTGCTGGTCGCTCGTGTGGTTGGGGACCAGGTCGAGCAGGATCCGGATGCCCCGCCGCCCCGCCGCCTCGACGAGCTCGTCCAGGGTGGCCAGGTCGCCGAAGTCGGGGTCCACGTCGCAGTAGTCCGCCACGTCGTAGCCGAAGTCGGCGTCGGGGGACACCGTGACCGGCGAGAGCCAGACGCCGTCGACCCCCAGCCAGTCGAGGTGGTCGAGGTGGTCGATGATCCCGTGCAGGTCGCCGATGCCGTCACCGTCGGCGTCGGCGAACGAGCGCGGGTAGACCTGGTAGATCGCCCCGCGTCGCCACCACGGCGCCGCCGCCATGGAGCCGGAACCGGAGTCGGGGTTCGGGTCGGGCGCCACGGGGGCCTCAGATCCCGGCGATGGCCGTGAGGCCCCCGTCGACCACGAGGCTGGCCCCGGTGATGTAGCCGGCGTCGTCGGACAGGAGGAACCGGACGGTGCGGCCGATGTCCTCGGGCTGGGCCACCCGGCCGAGGGGGATCCGGGCCTCAAGGCTCTGGCGCACGCCCGGGAGGTCGAGCAGGGGGGCGAGCAGGGGGGTGTCGACCGCGCCCGGGCAGACGGCGTTGACCCGGATCCCGTTGGCCCCGAGGGTGTGGGCGGCCGAGCGGGTGAGCCCGAGCACCCCCGCCTTGGACGCCGAGTAGGCGGCCAGGAAAGTGTTGCCGAAGAACCCCTCGATGGAGGAGATGTAGACGACGGCCGATCCCGGGGAGGCCAGGCAGAGGGCCGGGTGGAGGGCCTTGGTCAGCATCGCCCCGGCCCGCAGGTTCACGTCGAGCACGGCGTCCCAGCTCTCGTCGGTCACGTCGGTGACCATGCCCGGCCCGCCGATGCCGGCCGCGTGCACGAGGCCGCCGATGGCGTCGAGGGCGGTCAGCGAACGCTTGACGGCGGGGTCGATGGCCGCGGTCACCGTGACATCGACCCCCAGCCCGATGGCCGGGACGCCGTGCTCGTCGGTGCACATCCGGGCCGTGCGACGGGCCCCGGCGGCGTCGAGATCCCAGGCGGCGACCGGCCGACCGACCTGGGCCAGGGCGAGACAGACGGCCCGCCCGATGCCCGAGGCTCCGCCGGTCACCACCACCCCGGTGGCCGGCCGCCCGAGGTGACGGTCCCGGACGTGGCGCCGGGTCGGCCGGGGGGCCCGGCGGCCGGCAGCGCCCCCGGCCGAGGGGCGCCGGCCCCGGGGCGTGACCGTCGTCCTCGGCCCCCTGGTCGTCGTCCGGCCTCCAGGCATGGTCCCTCCGTCTCCCGGCCCGGCGGCGGACCGCGGCGTCGTCGACGAGGATATGGGGCCGGACCGGCTCCCGGAGGACCACGCGGTCGCGCTGGCGCCGGGCCGTGTTGCCTGGCCGGTCCGGGACCGCTACCATTGGCACTCACAAGGTTAGAGTGCTAACGAGTGCCAAGGAGGCCCGTTCCATGAAGCTGCACCCCCTCGATGACCGGATCGTCGTCAGGCCCGGCGAGTCCGAGGAGACCACGGCATCTGGGCTGGTCATTCCCGACACCGCCAAGGAGAAGCCCCAGCAGGGCGAAGTCCTGGCCGTCGGGCCCGGCCGCCGCTCGGAGGACACCGGCGAGCTCATCCCGCTCGACGTCGCCGTGGGCGACACCGTCGTGTACTCGAAGTACGGCGGCACGGAGATCACCACCGACGGCGAGGACCTTTTGATCCTCTCCGGCCGCGACGTGCTCGCCAAACTGGCCAAGTAGGAGCCGAGCAGGAGCAGTACCGGGGCCCGGTCCGGGCCGGGCGCGAGCCCGGCCGCCGCACCGGCCTTGCGTCGTCAATACCCTGAAGGACTCGAGAGGAGCCCGCGTCACCGATGCCCAAGATCCTGAAGTTCGATGAGGCCGCCCGGCGTGGGCTGGAGGCCGGCGTCAACAAGCTCGCCGACACCGTGAAGGTCACCCTCGGCCCCAAAGGCCGCAACGTGGTGATCGAGAAGAAGTTCGGCGCCCCCACCATCACCAACGACGGCGTGTCCATCGCCCGTGAGGTGGAGCTCGAGGACGTCTTCGAGAACATGGGCGCCCAGCTGGTGAAGGAGGTGGCGACCAAGACCAACGACGTGGCCGGGGACGGCACCACCACCGCAACCGTGCTGGCCCAGGCGCTCATCTCCGAGGGCCTGCGCAACGTGGCCGCCGGGGCCAGCCCCACCGGCCTCAAACGCGGCATCGACAAGGCGGTTGCCGCCGCGGTGAAGTCGCTGGCCGACCAGGCCAAGGAGATCGACTCCAAGCAGGAAATCGCCCAGGTGGCCTCGATCTCGGCCGCCGACCCGGCCATCGGCGAGGTGCTCGCCGACGCCATCGACAAGGTCGGCAAGGACGGGACGGTCACCGTCGAGGAGTCGAACACCTTCGGCATCGAGCTCGAGCTCACTGAGGGCATGCAGTTCGACAAGGGCTATCTCTCCCCGTACTTCGTCACCGACCCCGAGCGCCAGGAGGCCGTACTCGACGACCCGCTGATCCTCTTCTACAACCAGAAGGTCAGCGCCGTGCACGACCTGGTGCCGGTGCTCGAGAAGATCATGCAGACCGGCAAGCCGCTGCTGATCGTGGCCGAGGACGTCGAGGGCGAGGCTCTGGCCACCCTGGTGGTTAACAAGATCCGGGGCACCTTCACATCGGTCGCCGTCAAGGCACCCGGATTCGGGGAGCGGCGCAAGGCGATGCTCCAGGACATGGCCGTCCTCACCGGTGGCCAGGTCATCAGCGAGGAGATCGGGCTGAAGCTCGAGAACGCCACCATCGACCTGATGGGCCGGGCCCGTCGGATCATCGTGACCAAGGACGACACCACGATCGTCGAGGGCGGCGGCGACGCCGACGAGGTCAAGGGCCGGGTGGCCCAGATCAAGCGGGAGATCGAGGACACCGACTCGGACTGGGACCGCGAGAAGCTCCAGGAGCGACTGGCCAAGCTGGCCGGCGGGGTGGCGGTGGTGAAGGTCGGCGCCGCCACCGAGGTGGAGCTCAAGGAGAAGAAGCACCGCATCGAGGACGCCCTGTCGGCCACCCGGGCCGCCGTCGAGGAGGGCATCGTCGCCGGTGGCGGCACCGCCCTCATCCGGAGCCGCAAGGCGGTCACCAAGGTGGCCGACAGCCTGGAGGGGGACGAGGCCACCGGGGCCCGGATCGTGGCCCGGGCGCTCGAGGAGCCGCTGCGCTGGATCGCCTTCAACGCCGGGCTCGAGGGCGCGGTGCTGGTCCGCCAGGTCGAGACGGCCAAGGGCTCGAACGGGCTGAACGCGATCACCGGCGAGATCGAGGACCTGGTGAAGGCGGGCATCATCGACCCGGCCAAGGTCACCCGCTCGGCCCTGCAGAACGCGGCGTCCATCGCCGCACTGCTGCTCACCACCGAGGCGCTGGTGGCCGACAAGCCCGAGAAGGCCGGCGGGGCCGACGCGGCCGCCGCCGCCGCCATGGGTGGCATGGGCGGGATGGGTGGCATGGGCGGGATGATGTAGCTCGGCCGGGCGGCACCACTGCGGTGTCGCCGCGGACCCCCATTGCGGTTGTGACCGGCCGGGCCAAGGGCCCGGCCGGTGCGCGTGCAGGCTCCGGCGCACCGGGCCGTGCCCACCCTGCTGCCAGGGTTCATGCTTGACCCAGGCCCGGCGTTCGGTCTAGACAGGTCGGGTTCCGCTCCCGGCTGAGGAAAAGGTGGCTCCCATGCACGATCCCGTCGAACCGGCGCGTCCCCGACTGATCCCCCGGCACCGGCTGCTCGGGGTGCTAAGCGCCGGCGCCCTGCTGGCCGGCGTCCTGTCCGTGCCGGCCGGCCTGCTGGCGTCCGCACCGGCTGGGGCATCGGGGCCGAAGGTGGCCCATCACCAGGCCAAGGGTCCCCTCTCGCACCCCCCGGCCAGCTCGCCGGCCAAGACCTCCCACACCGCGCACCCGCTCCTGGGTCCTGCACCCCAGCTGGCCTCGCCGGTCAAGACGTTCACGGTCAACACGCAGAACGACACCGACGACGTCACTCCAGGCGACGGCGCGTGCCTCGACGCCTCGGGCACCTGCTCCCTGCGGGCGGCAATCGAGGAAGCCAACGCCGAGGGGACGGCGAACCCGGCCATGGGGCCGATCGCCATCACGGTGCCCGGGGGCACCTACACCCTCACGCTGAATTCGACCGTCACCTCCACCTACTCGCTGGTGGCCACGGACCCGGCAGGGCTCATCATCAACGGGGCCGGGGCAAGCTCGACGATCATCCAGGGCATGACGGGTGCCACCGACCGGGTCCTGCTGGTCGAGGCACCCAGCCTCATTAACGGGGCCAACGTCACCGTCAACGGCGTGACCATCCAGAACGGCGTGGCTCCGACGTCGGGTTCCGACAATAATCTCGGCGGCGGTATCAACGTCTATGACGATAGCGACCTGCTGCAGCTCAACAACTCCACCGTGACCGCCAACACGGCAGGCGAGGGGGGCGGCATCTACAACGACGGGGGCAGCATCTGGGCCAGCGCCGACACCATCAACTCCAACACCGTCAACGACTCCTATGGGGAGCCCGAGGGTGGTGGTATCTACAACAACGGGTCCATGAGCCTCAGCAACACCGCCGTCAACGACAACCTGGCCGCCTCCAGTGCCGACAACCAGGTCGAAGGCGGTGGCATCCTCTCGGACTGGTCGACCCTCATCACGGGCGGTTCGGTATCGGGCAACGTGATCAGCACCGGCGACAACGCCGCGTACGGAGGTGGGGTGGAGATCGGCGACAGCACGACGATCTCGGGCACCCAGATCAACAACAACAGCGCCACCTCCACGGTCTCGGGCAACGACGCCTATGGCGGCGGCGTGTACTGCGACTACGGGCTGGACGCCATCAGCAACTCGTCGGTCTCGGGGAATACTGCGACGGCCTACTTCGCCAATGGGGGCGGACTGTCGACCTATTATTGTGCGCCGGTCATGACCGACGACGCCGTCAACAACAACGCGGCCCAGGGCCAGGGTGACGGCGCCTACGGCGGCGGGATCTCGACCTACTACTACGGGGGGGCCTACCTCTCGGGTTCGACGGTCTCGGGCAACACCGCAAACGACGCCACTGATGGCGGCTACGGCGGTGGGATCTTCGCCGCCTACTACGGCGGGCTGACGGTCACCTCGTCGGGGGTGAGCAACAACACCGCCTCGGGCGGCAGCGGGGACAGCGAAGGGGGCGGGATCTTCGCCGAGTTCTACGACGGCGGTGGCGAGGCGGTGACCAACACCGCCATCACCGGCAACACCGCGGTCGACGGGTACGGCGGCGGCGTCTACGACGAGAGCTACTCGGCGAACTTCACCGGCGACACCATCTCCAACAACACGGCCACCGAGGTGGCGGCCGACGACAACGGGTGGGGTGGCGGCCTCTACCTCGACTACGGCGGCGTCCTCCAGTCCACAACGGTGGCCAACAACACGGCCGGGGACTCCGGCGGTGGCCTTTACATCGACGACGCCACCCAGATCTTCGGCTCCACCTTCTCGGGGAACGGGGCCAACTTCGGCGCAGGGGTGTACGCCGACGACAACCTGCTGGCGGTGAACTCGACCTTCACCGCCAACAGCGCGACCGGGGCCGGGAACCAGGGCGGGGCCCTCTACATGGACGACGAGCCGCTCACCCTCAACTTCTCCGACGTGGTGAACAACAGCGCGGCGCAGGGGTCGGCCGTCTACAACGTGGCCAGCAGCGGGGGCACGATCGGCAGCTCGATCATCTGGGGCAACGGTTGCGCCAGCGACCCGACGGCGGCGGCGTACAACAGCGCCGGGCACAACTTCCTGGCCGACACCACCTGCGTGAACCCCCAGATCGGCGACGTGGTGGGCACCAACCCGGATCTGAGCCCGCTCGGCAGCTTCGGCGGGCCCACACAGACCCTCTACCCGCTCCACGGGTCCCCGGTCATCGGGGCGGGCGGCACCATCTGCCCGCCCACCGACCAGCGGGGCGTGTCCCGCCCCCAGGGCCTGGCCTGTGACACCGGGGCGGTCGAAGTGGGCCAGGGCTACTGGGAGGTGGCCTCCGACGGCGGCCTGTTCGCCTACGGAGCGGCCGGCTTCTTCGGCTCGATGGGCGGCAAGCCGCTCAACATGCCGGTGGTCGGGATGGCGGCGACCCCCGACGACCAGGGCTACTGGGAGGTGGCCTCCGACGGCGGCCTGTTCAGCTTCGGCGACGCCAACTTCTTCGGCTCGATGGGCGGCAAGCCGCTCAACCAGCCGGTGGTCGGGATGGCCTCGGCCCCGGGGGGACTCGGCTACTGGGAGGTGGCCTCTGACGGCGGCCTCTTCGCCTTCGGCAGCGCCCAGTTCTACGGCTCGATGGGCGGCAAGCCGCTCAACAAGCCGGTGGTCGGCATCGCGGCGACCTCTGACGGCAAGGGCTACTGGGAGGTGGCCTCCGACGGCGGCCTGTTCAGCTTCGGCGACGCCCAGTTCTACGGCTCGATGGGCGGCAAACCCCTGAACCAGGCGATCGTGGGCCTGGCGGCGACGGCCGACGGCCAGGGCTACTGGGAGGTGGCCTCCGACGGCGGCCTCTTCAGCTTCGGCGACGCCAAGTTCTACGGCTCGATGGGCGGCAAGCCGCTCAACAAGCCGGTGGTCGGCATGGCCGCCACCCCCGACAGCGCCGGCTACTGGGAATCGGCCTCCGACGGCGGGATCTTCAGCTTCGGCGACGCCGTCTTCTTCGGCTCGACCGGCAGCCTCACCCTCAACAAGCCGGTGGTGGGCATCGCCGGCACCTGAGCCGCCCCGGGCGCCCCGACAGGACGTCGCGGACCACCGGCCGGGCCCTCGGGCCCGGCCGGTGCGCGTGGGGCGGTCCGGGTCCGACCGTTCGCGTGGCCGCCGGGCGCGGTGGCCGTAACCTGACCGACGCTATGGCCCACACCCCCGACCCGGTGACGCCGCCCCAGGTGATCCCCCGGCCGAGCGGGGCCCGGTCCGGCGGCCCGGCCCCGTGGGCCCGCGTGGCGCCCCCCCGCCGGCGGGACCTGGCGCTGACCCGGGTCCTCGGGGCGCTCGACCGGCGCGGCCAGCTGGGCACGACCCCGGGGCCGGGTGCTGACGCCCCCCATCCCTGGGTGGAGGTGGAGCCCGGCGACACCGGTGGCCCCCCGGTCTGGGCGGCGGTGCTGGTGCCCCTGTTCGAGGAGCGGGGCGAGACCCGGGTGGTGCTGACCCGCCGCTCCACCGCGTTGCGCTCGCACCGCGGCGAGGTCAGCTTCCCGGGGGGCCGCCTCGACCCCGGCGAGGCGGTCGAGGCGGCCGCCGTGCGGGAGGCCGACGAGGAGATCGCCCTCGAACCGGGCTCGGTCCGGGTCGCCGGTTGGCTCCATCCGGTCCTCACCTTCGTGTCCGGCTCGCTCATCTTCCCGGTCATCGGCGTCCTCGGCGGGCGCCCCCACGTCACGGCCAGCCCGGCCGAGGTCGACCGGGTGTTCGATGTGGCCCTGGCCGACCTGGTGGTCGACGGGGTGTTCTACGAGGAGCGCTGGTCGGTCCCCGGGCGACCGGTGCGGGGCTCGGCCGACGGGAGCTTCCCGGTGTGGTTCTTCGAGGCGGCGGGGGAGATCATCTGGGGGGCCACCGCCCGGATGCTCTACGAGCTCCTCTCGGTCGTCCTGGGCGTCTCGGGCTCCCCGGCGCCCTGACCGGGCGGGCCCGCGGTGGCGGGGAGGACCAGGCCCGAGTCAGGGGGGTGCCGGCCGTCCCCGGGCGCCGATGCCCCGGCGGGCGCGACAAGCGACGAGGAACCCGGCGGGCGGGGGGCCTCGGGCCGGCACGATCCCCTCTCGGGGCCCGGATCCGGCCCCCCGGCGGGCACGGGGCCCCCCGGCGGGCACGGTAACGTGGGTGGACGTCGGAGTGGTCGGCTCGGCGACCTGAGTGTGGATTCGAGGGCCGGAGGGCAGCCTGGTGGCAGAGATCGAGATCGGCATCTTCAAGTCGGGACGCCGGGCCTACGGGTTCGACGACATCGCCATCGTCCCCAGCCGCCGGACCCGGGACCCCGAGGACGTGGACGTCTCCTGGGAGATCGACGCCTACCGCTTCGACCTGCCGCTGCTCGGCGCCGCCATGGACGGGGTGATCAGCCCCCAGACGGCCATCGAGCTCGGCCGCCTGGGCGGTCTCGGCGTCCTCAACCTCGAGGGCCTGTGGACCCGCTACGAGGACCCGGTCCCCCTGTTCGACGAGATCCGCGAGCTCGACGACGAGAAGGCGACGTCGCGGATGCAGCAGATGTACGCCGAGCCGGTCAACCCCGAGCTGGTCACCGAGCGGATCCGCCAGATGAAGGAGGCCGGCATCACCACCGCCGCCTCGGTCACCCCCCAGAAGACGGTGGAGCTGGCCCCGGCCATCCTGGCCGCCGAGCTCGACCTGCTGGTCATCCAGGGCACCGTGGTCTCGGCCGAGCACGTCTCGAAGACCTCCGAGCCGCTGAACCTCAAGCGCTTCATCCGGGAGTTCGACATCCCGGTCATCGTCGGCGGCTGCGCCTCCTACCAGGCCGGGCTCCACCTCATGCGCACCGGGGCGGTGGGCGTCCTGGTCGGTGTGGGCCCGGGCAACGCCTGCACCACCCGGGGGGTCCTCGGCCTGGGTGTCCCCCAGGCCACCGCCATCGCCGACGTGGCCGGGGCCCGCATGCGGCACCTCGACGAGACCGGGGTCTACGTCCACGTGATCGCCGACGGCGGGATGTCCAAGGGCGGCGACATCGCCAAGGCCATCGCCTGCGGGGCCGACGCGGTGATGCTGGGCTCGCCCCTCACCTCGGCCACCGAGGCCCCGGCCCGGGGCTACCACTGGGGGATGGCCACCTTCCACCCGACCCTGCCCCGGGGCGCCCGGGTGCGCACCGGCGTCCGGGGCAGCCTGAAGGAGATCCTGCTCGGCCCGGCCCACGAGAACGACGGGCGCATGAACCTGTTCGGGGCGCTCAGGACGGCCATGGCCACCTGCGGCTACGAGACGGTCAAGGAGTTCCAGAAGGCAGAGGTCATGGTGGCTCCCTCCCTGCAGACCGAGGGCAAGCAGCTCCAGCGGTCCCAGGGCGTGGGCATGGGCCATTGACCCCGGTCGACGACGCCGTCCTCGTCGTCGACTTCGGTGCCCAGTACGCCCGCCTGATCGCCCGCCGCGTCCGTGAGGCCCACGTCTACTCCGAGATCGTCCCGCCGACCCTGAGCGCGGCCGAGCTGATCGCCCTCCGCCCCCGGGGCATCATCTTGTCGGGCGGCCCGAAGTCGGTCTACGAGACCCCCGCCCCGACGGTCGACCCCGCCATCTACGACGCCGGCATCCCGATCCTGGGCATCTGCTACGGGGCCCAGCTGATGGCCCAGCAGCTGGGCGGCACCGTCGCCCGCACCGGGCGGGGCGAGTACGGCCGCACCCGGCTCCGCCAGACCGGGAGCTCGCCGCTGTTCGTCGACTGGCCGGCCGAGGCCGAGGTCTGGATGAGCCACGGCGACGGCATCACCGAGGCGCCTCCCGGCTTTGTGGGCACCGCCTCGAGCCCCGACGCCCCGGTGGCCGCCTTCGGCGACCCCGAGCGCCGGCTCTACGCGGTGCAGTTCCACCCCGAGGTGGTGCACACCGACCGCGGGGCCGACCTGATGGAGCGCTTCCTCCACGACGTCTGCGGGAGCCCGGCCGCCTGGACCCACGTCTCGATCATCGAGTCGGGGGTCGAGGCGGTGCGGGCCCAGGTCGCAGGCGAGCGGGTGCTGTGCGCGCTGAGCGGCGGGGTCGACTCGGCGGTGGCCGCCGCTCTGGTCCACAAGGCCATCGGCGACCAGCTGACCTGCGTGTTCGTCGACACCGGGCTGATGCGGGCCGGCGAGGCCGACCAGGTCGAGGAGACCTTCCGCCGCCAGTTCCACATCGACCTGGTCCACGTGAAGGCGGCCGACCGCTTCTTCGCCGGACTGTCCGGGGTCACCGACCCCGAGCAGAAGCGCAAGATCATCGGCGAGCTGTTCATCCGCATCTTCGAGGAGGTGGCCCGGGACCTCGGCGCCGCGGCGGACGGCACCGGCGCCATCGGCGCCCCCCGTTTCCTGGTCCAGGGGACCCTGTACCCCGACGTGATCGAGTCGGGGACCGGGGCCGCCGCCAACATCAAGTCGCACCACAACGTCGGGGGCCTGCCCGAGGACCTGGACTTCGAACTGGTCGAGCCGCTGCGCCTGCTGTTCAAGGACGAAGTGCGCGCCATCGGCGAGGAGCTCGGCCTCCCCCACGAGATCGTGTGGCGTCAGCCCTTCCCCGGCCCCGGCCTGGCCGTGCGCATCGTGGGTGAGGTCACCCCGGAGCGGGCCGAGATCCTGCGGGCGGCCGACGCCGTGGTGGTCGAGGAGATCCGCAAGGCCGGCCTCTACCGCGAGCTGTGGCAGAGCTTCGCCGTGCTGCCCGCCGTGCGCACGGTCGGGGTGATGGGGGACGGCCGTACCTACGCCTACCCCGTCGTGATCCGGGCCGTCACCAGTGACGACGCCATGACCGCCGACTGGGCCCGCCTGCCCTACGACCTGGTGGAGCGCATCGCCTCGCGCATCATCGGGGAGGTCGACGGGGTCAACCGGGTGGCCCTCGACGTGACGTCGAAGCCCCCCGGCACCATCGAGTGGGAGTGACCCGTTGGGGGTGAGCGGGCTGCCCGGCCTCGACGACGCCGGGCGCCTCTTCTCCCTCGACGACGACCCCCCGGCCCGCCCCCCGTTCGGCGCCGGGCGGGACCGGCCGCCGGTCCCGCCCCACCTGCCGCCCGACGACACCGACGAGGCCGACGCCGGGGCGGCGGCCGCCCTCGACGACCGGCCCGAGCTGCGCTCGCTACGGGTCCCCATCGACGTCTCGGACCTCGACGCCCTGGTGGAGGGCCTGAACCCGGCCCAGCGGGCCGCGGTCGAGCACCGGGGCGGACCGCTGCTGGTGGTGGCCGGGGCCGGGTCGGGCAAGACCCGGGTCCTCACCCGGCGCATCGCCCACCTCCTGGCCAACCGGGACGCCGCCCCCTGGGAGATCCTGGCCATAACCTTCACCAACAAGGCGGCCGACGAGATGCGCCGCCGGGTGGTCGACCTGGTCGGCCCCCGGGCCGAGAAGATGTGGATCTCCACCTTCCACTCGGCCTGCCTGCGCATCCTGCGCAGCCACGCCGTGCGCCTCGGCTACCAGTCGAGCTTCACCGTCTACGACGACACCGACTCGCGGCGGCTCATCGAGATCGTCATGTCCGAGCTCGGCCTCGACACCAAGCGCCTGGCCCCCCGGGCGGTCGCCGCGGTCATCGGCCAGGCCAAGGCGGAGCTGGTCGACGTCGAGTCGTTCCGGGCCGACGCCTCGGACGCCGACCCGTACCACCGACGGATCGCCGACGTCTACGGCGAGTACCAGCAGCGGCTGCTGGCGGCCAACGCCATGGACTTCGACGACCTGCTGATGCTGGCGGTCACCGTGCTGGGGTCCTTCGACGATGTCCGCCGGGCCTACCAGTTGCGCTTCAAGCACATCTTGGTGGACGAGTACCAGGACACCAACAAGGCCCAGAATGAGATGGTGATCCTGCTCGGGGCCGGGCACGGGAACGTCTCGGTGGTGGGCGACAGCGACCAGTCGGTCTACTCGTTCCGGGCGGCCGACATCCGCAACATCTTGGACTTCGAGCGGGCCTTCCCGGCCGCCACCTCCATCCTGCTCGAGCAGAACTACCGCTCGACCCAGACCATCCTGGACGCGGCCAACGCGGTGATCGCCAACAACCAGCAGCGCAAGCCCAAGCGGCTCTTCACCGAGGACGAGGCCGGCGACCCGATCTACCGGTACCGGGCCGACGACGAGCGGGACGAGGCGGCCTGGGTGGCGGCCGAGATCGTCCGGCTGCGGGGATCGGAGCGCACCCCCTACGGCGACGTCGCCGTCTTCTACCGCACCAACGCCCAGAGCCGGGCCGTCGAGCAGGCCCTGGTGGAGGCGGGCGTCCCCTACAAGGTCGTCGGGGGCACCCGCTTCTACGACCGCCGCGAGGTCAAGGACGTCCTGGCCTACCTGCGCCTGCTGGCCAACCCGGCCGACGAGATCTCGGCCCGCCGCGTCGTCAACGTCCCCAAGCGGGGCATCGGGGGCACCTCGGTGGCCCGGCTGGCCGCCTGGGCCACGACCGAACGGGTGAGCTTCACCGCGGCCCTGGGCCGGGCCGAGGAGGCGGGGCTGAACGGGCGGGCACTCAAGGGGGCCCAGCACCTCGACGCCCTGTTGGCCGAGCTGCGGGCGCTGATGGGCTCGATCAGCCCCGGCGAGCTGGTCCAGGTGGTGGCCGACCGGACAGGGTACCTGGCCGAGCTGTTGTCCGAGCACAGCCACGAGGCCGACGGGCGCATCGAGAACATCGCCGAGCTGGTCGGGGCGGCGGCCGAGTTCGACGACGTGACCGAGTTCCTCGAGACCGTGTCGCTGGTGGCCGACTCCGACGAGCTCGACGGCGACGGCACCCGGGTCAACCTGATGACCCTGCACACGGCCAAGGGCCTGGAGTTCCCCGCCGTCTTCCTGGTCGGGCTGGAGGAGGGGATCTTCCCGCACTTCCGGTCGCTGGCCGAGCCGGTGGAGCTGGAGGAGGAGCGTCGCCTCTGCTACGTCGGCATCACCCGGGCCCGGCGGCGGCTCTACCTGTCCCACGCCTGGGTGCGCACCCTCTGGGGCACCACCTCGGACAACATCCCCAGCCGCTTCCTGGCCGAGGTCCCGGCCGAGCTGGTGCGCGACGTCGGGGTGATCGGGGGACGCGGTGGCCGGCTCGGATCGCGCCCGGCCGGTGCCCGGGGCCCGGGGGGCCGGGCGTCGCGCCCGGCGGCCCGGGAGGGGGGCGGGGGCGACGCCGGGGAGTGGTCCCTGCCACCGGGCCGGGGCGCCGATCCCGAGGGTGCCGATGACGGGGGGGGTCCGGGGATGGTCTTCGGGCGGGGCCGGGGGCCGCTGGTGGCCGGGCCGCCCCGGGCCCGGGAGAGCACCGGGGCCGAGACCCTCGGCCTGGCGGCGGGGGACACCGTGGTCCACGGTCACTGGGGCCCGGGCGTGGTGCTCGAGGCCACCGGGGAGGGCGACAAGGCCCAGGCCAAGGTGCGCTTCGCCTCGGTGGGCGACAAGCGCCTCTTGCTCTCGGCCACCCCCCTGCGCCGGGCCTGAGCCCGCTCTGGCGCCCCCACCTGCACCCACGCGTATCATTGCCCCCCGTATGAAGCGTCCCTACCGGGTGGTCGTGGCCAAGCCCGGCCTCGACGGTCACGACCGGGGGGCCAAGGTCATCGCCCGGGCCCTGCGGGACGAGGGGTTCGAGGTCGTCTACACCGGCCTCCACCAGACCCCCGAGCAGGTCATCAGCGCCGTGGTCCAAGAGGACGCCGACGCCGTCGGGCTCTCGCTGCTGTCGGGGGCCCATCTCACCCTGGTTCCCCGGGTGGTCGAGCTGCTGGCCGAGGCCGGACGTTCCGACGTGCTGGTCATCGTCGGGGGGATCATCCCCGAGGGCGACATCCCGGCCCTCAAGGCCCTCGGGGTGGCCGAGGTGTTCACCCCCGGTGCCCCCCTCCCCTCCATCGGGCACTGGCTGGCCGGGGCCCTGGACCGGCGCGAGGAGACACTCGGGGTCTGAGTCGCCGGTCGACCGTCGTCGCCGAATGGCCTCCGGACCCGGCCGCCCGCTAGGACTGGCGTCTCCGGGCGCCCCTCCCCGGGCCCGCATAGCACCCGGTCGGACACCCACACCCAGCACCAGCACTCCGAGCACCGGCACACCAGAGCACGAGCAGACCAGGAGAGAGGACACCGTGGATCTCTACGAGTACCAGGGCAAGCAGTATTTCGCCCGCTTCGGCATCCCGACGTCGCCCGGCGGCGTCGCCGACACCGTCGATCAGGCCGTCGCCGCAGCGGACGCCGCCGGCTACCCGGTGGTGGTCAAGGCCCAGGTGAAGGTGGGGGGCCGGGGCAAGGCGGGCGGCATCAAGCTGGCGGCCGACGCCGACGAGGCCCGCCGGCACGCCGGGGCCATCCTGGGCATGGACATCAAGGGCCACGTCGTCCACCGGCTCTGGGTGGAGCACGCCTCGGACATCGACAAGGAGTACTACGCCAGCTTCACCCTGGACCGTCCGGCCAAGCTGCACCTGGGCATGCTCTCGGCCGAGGGCGGGGTCGAGATCGAAGAGGTGGCGGCCACCAACCCCGGGGCGATCGCCAAGATCCACATCGACCCGGTCGACGGGCTTGACGAGGTGACGGCCCGCCAGTGGGTGGACGCGGCCAACCTGGACGAGGCGGCCCGCGAGCAGGCGGCCGCCCTGCTGGTCAAGCTCTACACCTGCTACGTCGAAGGCGACTGCGACCTGGCCGAGATCAACCCGCTCATCCTGACCGTCGACGGCAGGGTCCACGCCCTCGACGCCAAGGTCACCCTGGACGAGAACGCATCGTTCCGCCACCCCGAGTGGGCCGAGTACGCGGCCACCGACACCGATGACCCGCGTGAGCGGATGGCCAAGGAGAAGGGCCTCAACTACATCGGACTGTCGGGGTCGGTGGGCATCATCGCCAACGGGGCCGGACTGGCCATGAGCACCCTCGACGTGGTGAACCAGGTCGGGGGCAGCGCGGCCAACTTCCTCGACATCGGGGGCGGGGCCAACGCCGACGTGATGGCGGCCGCCTTGGAGGTCATCAATGCCGACCCGGCGGTGAAGTCGATCTTCGTGAACATCTTCGGTGGCATCACCCGCGTGGACGAGGTGGCCCAGGGCGTGGTCGACGCGCTGGGACGGGTCGACATCACCTCGCCGATCGTCCTGCGCCTGGACGGGACCAACGCCGTCGCCGGACGCCAGATCCTGGCCCCGCACCTGTCCGACCGGCTGGTGGCCCAGCCGACCATGCTCGAGGCCGCCCGCACCGCCGTCGCCCTGGCCGCCCGTTGAGCACCGGCGAGGGCCAGCCGTCCGTCCGAGAAAGAGAGACAACGTGAGCATCTTCGTCGATGCGGCCACCAAGGTGGTCGTGCAGGGCCTGACCGGGAGCCAGGGCCGGTTCCACGGCGTGCGCAACCGGGACTACGGCACCCTGGTGGTGGCCGGGACCTCCCCGGGCAAGGGGGGTACCGACGTGGAGGGGATCCCGGTCCACGACACCGTGGCCGAGGCGGTGGCGGCCACCGGGGCCACCGCCTCGTTCGTGGTGGTCCCGCCCAAGGGGGCCTGCGCGGCGATCCTGGAGGCGGCCCAGGCCGGGATCACCTTCATCGTCTGCATCACCGAGGGCATCCCGGCCCAGGACGAGGCCCTCCTCTACAACCGCCTCCAGCGTGAGTACCCCGGGACGAGGCTGCTCGGGCCCAACTGCCCGGGCATCATCTCGCCGGGCAAGATCAACATCGGCATCACCTCGGGCGACATCGCGCTGGCCGGGGGCCCGGTGGGCATCGTGAGCCGTTCGGGCACCCTCACCTATCAGGCCCTGCACGAGCTCTCCCAGCAGAAGGTGGGCCAGACCACCTGTGTGGGGATCGGGGGCGACCCGGTGCCCGGCACCAACTTCATCGACTGCCTGGCCGCCTTCGAGGCCGACCCCGACACCCGGGCGGTGATGATGATCGGCGAGATCGGGGGTTCCGAGGAGGAGCGGGCGGCCGCCTTCATCGCCGACCACGTGACCAAGCCGGTGGTGGCCTACGTGGCCGGGGTGACGGCCCCGCCGGGCCGCAAGATGGGCCACGCCGGGGCCATCATCTCGGGCTCCCAGGGCACCGCCCAGGCCAAGATGGAGGCCCTCTCGGCGGCCGGGGTCGCCGTCGCCCAGAACCCGACCGAGGCCGGCGAGAAGATGGTCGAGGTGGTCCGGGCCCTGTCCTGAGCGGCGGCACTCGACATCGTCGTGGCCGAGCCGGTGGACGCGTCGTCGTGGGCCGGCCAGCGCCGTTGTAGGTTGAGCCCGATGCGTGTGGCGGTGCTGGTATCGGGCAGTGGGACCATCCTCGAGGCCATGGTGGCCGCCGGCGTCCCGGTGACCATGGTGCTGGCCGACCGGCCCTGCCGGGCCCTGCAGGTGGCCCCGCCCGGGGCCGAGGCGGTGCTCGTGGACCGGGCCGACTGGGGCGGGTTCGGGCCCGACTTCGACCGGCTGGGATTCACCCGGGCGGTGACTGTCGCCCTCAAGGCCCACGGCCCGGACCTGGTGGCCATGGCCGGTTTCGGCACCGTGCTCGACCAGCCGGTGCACGACGCCTTCGGCGGCCGGATCCTCAACACCCATCCGGCGCTCCTTCCCGCCTTCCCGGGGTGGCACGCGGTGGCCGACGCGCTGGCCGCCGGGGTGGGGGTCACCGGCTGCACCGTGCACCTGGCCACCCTCGAGATGGACGCCGGGCCGATCCTGGCCCAAGAGGAGGTGGCCGTGCGGCCCGGCGACACGGTCGGGTCGCTGCACGAGCGGATCAAGGCGGTCGAGCGCCGCCTCTACCCCGCCACCATCCAACGGGCCCTGGCCGACCTGGCGGCCGGCCGGCCCCTGGGGCCCGGCGGGGGACGGGCGGGAGCGGCCGACGAGGGGCCCGGGATTGTCCACGCCGACGCCGTCCACGCCGAGGTGGTCCACGCCCAGGCGGTCCCGACCGAGGCGGTCCACGCCGAGGCGGTCCGGCCGGAGCGGATCAGCGACGTGCAGGCGACACCGGCCCGGCGGACCCCTTGAGGGCGCTCCTGTCGGTCTACGACAAGACCGGCCTGGTCGACCTGGCGGCCGGGCTGGCCGACCTGGGCTGGGACCTGGTGGCCAGCGGGAACACCTCGGCCGCCCTGGCCGGGGCGGGCATCGAGCACGTCCAGGTGGCCGCGGTCACCGGGTCGCCCGAGATGCTCGACGGCCGGGTCAAGACCCTCCATCCGGCCATCCACGGTGGCATCCTGGCCGACCGGTCCAAGCCCTCCCATCTGGCCGACCTCGAGGCCCAGGGCATCGAGCCGATCGACCTGGTGGTCTCCAACCTCTACCCGTTCTCCTCGGACCCCGGCATCGAGCTGATCGACATCGGGGGGCCGGCCATGGTGCGGGCCGCGGCCAAGAACTTCGCCCACGTCGCCATCCTGACCTCGCCGGCCGACTACCCCGGCGCCCTCGACGAGCTGGGCCGGAGCGGGGAGCTGTCGGCCGAGACCCGCCGCCGCCTGGCCCGGACCGCCTTCGCCCACACCGCGGCCTACGACGCGGCCATCGTGGCCTGGCTCGACGGGGCCGGAGGCCCGGGGCCGGGGGAGGACGCCGACCTGCCGCCGAGCCTGGCGCTGACCCTCGAGCGGGCCCAGGCGATGCGCTACGGGGAGAACCCCCACCAGCGGGGGGCCCGTTACCGGATTGCCGGCGAGCAGAGCTGGTGGGACCGGGTGGCCCAGCACGGGGGCAAGGAGCTCTCGTACCTCAACATCTTCGACGCCGACGCGGCGTGGCGGCTGGTCCACGAGCTGGCCGCCGACACCGGGGAGCAGGCGGTGGCCATCATCAAGCACGCCAACCCCTGCGGGGCGGCGGTGGCCCCCGACCTGGCCCGCGCCTACCGCCTGGCCCTCGAGTGCGACCCCCAGTCGGCCTTCGGGGGCATCGTGGCCCTCGGCGGCCCGGTCACCGGGGCGGCGGCGGCGGCCATCGCCGAGGGGCCCCAGGCCGACGTGATCATCGCCCCGGACTACGAACCCGAGGCCCTGGCCCGGCTGGCGGCCAAGCGCAAGGCCACCCGGCTCCTCTCGGCGCCCGGGCCCGAGCCGATCACCCGCCAGTTCCGCAGCCTGGGGGCCAGCGTGCTGGTGCAGGGGCCCGACCGCCTCGAGCGCGACCGGTCGGCCTGGGAGGTGGTCACGGCGGCCGCCCCGACCACGGCCCAGTGGCGCGACCTGGTGCTGGCCTGGCGGGTCTGTGCCCGGACGACCTCGAACGCCATCGCCATCGTGACCGACGGCCAGGCCGTCGGCGTGGGCGCCGGCCAGCAGTCCCGGGTGGTGGCGGCCGAGATCGCGGTGGCCAAGGCGGCCGGGCGGGCCAAGGGCGGGGCCGGGGCCAGCGACGCCTACTTCCCGTTCCCCGACGGCCTCGAGGTCCTGACCCGGGCCGGGGTGAGCGCGGTGGCCCAGCCGGGTGGCTCGATCCGCGACCACGAGGTTATCGCCGCGGCCGACGCGGCGGGTGTGGCCATGGTCATGACCGGCGAACGGCACTTCCGGCACTGAGGGCGTGAGGGGACGGCGGGCGACGTGACGGCGAGAATCCTCGACGGCGAGAAGCTGGCGGCCCGCATCCGGGCCGAGCTGGCCGACCGGGTGGCCCGGTTGTCGGCGGCCGGGGTGGTCGTGGGCCTGGGCACGGTGCTGGTCGGCGACGACGGCCCGAGCGCCCGTTACGTCGAGATGAAGCACGCCGACTGCGCCGAGTTGGGCATCACCTCGGTCGACGAGCGGCTCCCGGCGGACGCCACCCAGGCCGAGGTGGAGGCGGTGGTGGCCCGGCTCAACGGCGACCCGGCGGTGCACGCCTTCCTGGTCCAGCTGCCGTTGCCCGACGGCCTGGACGAGGAACGGGTCCTGCTGGCCGTCGACCCGGCCAAGGACGTCGACGGGCTGCACCCGGTCAACCTGGGCAAGCTGGTGATGGGTCGCCCCGGGCCGCTGCCGTGCACCCCGGCCGGCATCGTCGAGCTGCTGGCGGCCAACGACGTGCCGGTGGAGGGCCGCCACGTGGTCATCATCGGGCGGGGCCTGACCATCGGTCGGCCCCTGGCCCTGCTGCTGGCCATGAAGCGTTCCGGTTGCAATGCGGCGGTCACCGTCGTGCACACCGGGGTGGACGACCTGGCGGCCCTGGTGCGAGAGGGGGACGTGGTGGTCGCCGCCGCCGGGCGGGTCGGACTGGTCACCGCCGACATGATCAGGCCCGGCGCCGCCGTGGTCGGCGCCGGGACCAGCTGGGAGGGCCGACGCCTGCTCAGCGACGTGGACGAGTCGGTGGCCGAGGTGGCCGGCTGGATCACCCCGCGCCTGGGCGGGGTGGGGCCGATGACCCGGGCCATGCTCCTCTCCAACGCGGTGCGGGCGGCCGAGCGGGCGTGAGCGGTCCGGGCGACGGCGGGCCGAACGGCGTCGGCGAGTACGACGAGCGCCCCTGGGGCAGCTACACCGTGCTCGGCGACCACGGGGCGGGTCACAAGGTCAAGCGGATCGTTGTCCACCCGGGCAAGCGGCTCAGCTACCAGCGCCACGCCCGGCGGGCCGAGCACTGGTTGATGGTGGCCGGCAACGCCCACGTGACCCTCGACGGGTCGGTCACCGAGGTGCCCGAGGGTTGCTCGATCGACATCCCGCTCGGGTCGGCCCACCGGGTGGAGAACCGGGGCCCGGCCGACCTGGTGTTCATCGAGGTCCAGCTGGGGGACTACTTCGGTGAGGACGACATCATCCGCCTCGAGGACGACTTCGGGAGAGCCGACAGCCCCCGCTGACTAACCTCTTGGCCGTGACCAGGATCGCCGAGCTGCTGGCCGCCGGGCCCACGTACTCCTTCGAGTTCTTCCCGCCCAAGAGCGACGCCGAGAAACTCACCCTCACCCGGACCCTGAAGGACCTCGAACCCCTCGAGCCGTCCTTCGTCTCGGTCACCTACCGTGGTGGCCGCGAGTCCCGTCAGCGCACGTTCGACCTCGTGAAGGGCATGCTCCACACCACCGCCCTGGTCCCGATGGC
>Ga0182024_10003156_pt1 | contig 39653 bp, 28 predicted proteins | sample P32metaG_FD_120480 | JGI IMG/M metagenome (GOLD analysis project Ga0182024, IMG submission 120480) | Permafrost microbial communities from Stordalen Mire, Sweden - P3-2 metaG (Illumina Assembly) | ecosystem: Environmental > Terrestrial > Soil > Wetlands > Permafrost | place: Sweden: Stordalen...
CATCCCGAAGAGGCGGCGGCCCCAGCGGCGGTCGCCCGTCCGGCGGACGTAGCGGTCGGTCAGGAAGCCGCCCAGAAGGCAGGCGCCGGCCCCCAGGATGAGGGGCGCCCCCTTGTACAGCTGCCCGACCGTGGAGTCGTCGGCCACGCCGTACTGTTGCTTCAAAAAAGAGGGCAAATAGTAGATGTTGAAATACCAGGCGTAGGACATGCAGAAATACATCGCGCAGAGGCACCAGAGCGTCGGGCTGAGGAGCATCCGCCAGGGGAAGCCGCCGTGGGCGCGGTCGCTCTCGTGGCCGACGCCGGAACGGATCAGGGCGAGTTCCTCGGGGCCGACGCCTTCCTTCTCTTCCGGCCGGTTGCGGAACCAGAGGACGAACAGGACGCCCCAGACGACGCCCAGGCCGCCGAACAGCCAGTAGGCCGCCCGCCAGTGCAGCCCGGTGCGGACGACCAGGAGCATCCAGATCAGCGCCGTCAGGCCGCCCATCAGCCGGCCCGACATCCAGACGAACCCCTGCGCCAGGCCGCGCTCCTGGGCGGGGAACCAGTTATGAAGGGCGCGGGTGATGTTAGGAAAGGCGCCCGCCTCGCCGACGCCGAAGAGGAAGTTGACGGCGACCAGGCCGGCGAACGGGAGAAGCATGAAGCCGCCAATGCGGAAGCCGGCCAGGCCGGTCAGGGCGGTGAAGAACGACCACCAGAGGACGATGCGGATGAGGGTGCGGCGCGGGCCGAAGACGTCGCCGAGCCAGCCGGTCGGCACCTCGAAGAGGGCGTAGGCGAGGCTGAAGGCGAATGGCGCCCATTTCAGATCGGCGACGCTCTGAAAGCCGTAGGCCTCCTGCATCGACCCCTGCGTCACGCCGATGGTGGCCCGGTCGAGGTAGGTGATCATCGCCAGGGTGCAGGCGAAGGCGAGGACGCCGTAACGGACGTGGGTGGGGCGGGCGGGCGTCTTGGCGGAGAGGTCGCGGTTCATGCGCGGCGTCGGTCCAGGGGCGCGGGGCGGTTCGAGAGAGTACGGGCCTACCGCACACTGTACGGACGCGGCGCGACGGGGGAAAGCGCAAGACGCCAAAACGCAAACTTTCGCGCCGGACTGTTGCATCGCGCCCGCGGATGGTTACAATCTACTCAGCCTACCCGCCCGCGCCCGCCGACCCGCCGGACCCCGAGAGACCCACCCAGCCATGACCACCCCCGCCTCCGACGCCGACGTGGCCCGCGACTTCAGCAACGCCTACCGGCAGATGACCGAACAGATCGGCAAGGTGATCGTCGGCCAGAACGAGGTCATCGAGCAGCTGCTCATGGCCATGTTCAGCCGCGGCCATTGCCTCCTGGTCGGCGTGCCCGGCCTGGCCAAAACGCTGCTGGTCAGCACAGTATCGAAGATCCTGCATCTCTCCTTCAAGCGCGTGCAGTTCACGCCCGACCTGATGCCGGCCGACATCACCGGCACCGACATCCTCCAGGACGACCCCGACACCGGACGCCGCAAGTACACGTTCCTGCCGGGGCCGATCTTCGCCAACATGGTGCTGGCCGACGAGATCAACCGCACGCCGCCCAAGACCCAGGCCGCGTTGCTGGAAGCCATGCAGGAGCACAACGTCACGGCCGGCGGCCATGCGTACCACCTGCCCGAGCCGTTCTTCGTGTTGGCCACGCAGAACCCCATCGAACAGGAGGGGACGTATCCGCTGCCCGAGGCCCAACTCGACCGCTTCATGTTCAACATCGTCGTCGGCTACCCCAGCCGCGCCGAGGAAATCGACATCATGAAGCGCACCACCAGCACGCACCGGCCGCAACTCGAAGCGATGCTCAGCGGCGAACAGATATTGAAGCTCCAGGAAGTCGTGCGCCAGGTCGTGACGGCCGAGCACGTGTTTTCCTACGCCGCCGATCTGGTGCGGGCGACGCGGCCCAAGGAGCCGACGGCGCCGAAGTGGGTGGCGGAGTTGGTGGCCTGGGGCGCCGGCCCACGGGCCTGTCAGTACCTCATCCTGGGCGGCAAGGCCCGGGCGCTGTTGCACGGCCGGCTGCACGTCACCACCGACGACGTCCGCGCCGTCGCCTACCCGGTGCTGCGCCACCGGCTGGTGACGACGTTCAACGCCGACGCCGAGGGCGTCACCACGGATGACGTGGTGCGCAAGCTGATCCAGGCGGTGCCGTTGCCGCAGGAAGAGGCGGCGGCGAAGGTGCGGCGCTAACCACTCGATTGGCGAGCGGGGGGCGTAAGCCCCCTGATTCGTCGCCTATTCCGTGGCGTCATGACGAATCAGGGGGCTTACGCCCCCCGCTCGCCGTCGAACCGAGGAACGACCTCCAACCATGCCACCCACCACAGTTCAATTCGACCCGACCTCGCTCTCCAAGTACGGCCGCCTCGCCCTGGTGGCCCGCAACCTCGTCGAGGGTTTCCTCACCGGCGTCCACAAAAGCCCCTACAAAGGCTTCAGCGTGGAGTTCGCCGAGCACCGGCAGTATTACCCCGGCGACGAGATCCGCCACATCGACTGGCGCGCCTTCGGCAAAACGGATCGCTATTACATCAAGGAATACGAGGAAGAAACCAACCTCAAGGCCCACCTGCTGGTCGACGCCAGCGGCAGCATGAAGTACAAGGGCAAGCACGGCAGCAAGTTCGATTACGCCCGCTACGTCGCCGCGTCGCTGGCCTACCTGATGCTGCACCAGCGTGACGCCGTGGGTCTCGCCACCCACGACACCAAGATCCGACAGATCGTCCCGCCCAAGGCCAATTCCAAGCACCTGATGCGCGTGCTGAGTCTGCTGGAGCAGACGGAGCCGGGCGGCGAAACGGCCCTGGCGCCGCTGTGGCACGGCTTGGCCGGCCAGTTCAAGCGGCGCGGCCTGGTCGTGATCCTGTCGGACTGCTTCGAGGAAGTGGGGCCGCTATTGCGGGCGCTGCGGCACTTCCGCCACCGGCGGCACGAGGTGTTGCTGTTCCACATCCTGGCGCCCGAAGAGATCGACTTCCCGTTCAAGAAGTGGACGCAGTTCCGCGATCTGGAAGTCTCCGGCAACAAGATGCTGGTCGATCCGCAACGGCTGCGGCGCGAGTACCAGCAGAATTTCCAGAAGTTCTGCAAGGAGCTGCGCGACGCCTGCGGCCAGGCCCAGGTGGACTACCACCTGATGCGCACCGACGAGCCGGTGGACAAGGCGTTGGGCGTCTATTTGACACGGCGGCAGCGGCAGAAATGAACGGATAGCGGAGCGTGTACGATGTTTTTCGCATTCCCCTGGATGCTGCTCGGCCTGGCGGCCCTGGCCATCCCGATCATCATCCATCTGCTGAACCGCCGCCGGTTCGAGACCATCGACTGGGGGGCGATGCGCTTCCTCCAGGTCAGCAAGGTCACGCGCCGCCGGCTGTTCCTCGAAGAACTGCTGCTCATGCTGCTGCGCATGGGGCTAATCGGCCTGCTGCCGTTGGCCTTCGCCGGACTCGTCACCAACTTCGATTGGCTGTCGTGGGTCGAACCGCGTCCCAACCGCGACGTGGTGCTCGTCTTCGACGGCTCCTCCAGCATGAACTACACCGGCGGCGGCAAGACGCCGCAGGACGCGGCCAAAGAATGGGCCGCCGAGTACGTCAAAAGGCTCTCACCCGGCGACGCCGTGGCCGTGTTCCAGGCCCGCCAGCAGGTCGTGCCCGTCGTGGCCGAGCCGAGCGTGGACCTCCAACGAAATGTGCCAAAAGCGATCTGGGAAATGAAACGTCCCGGCGGCGGCTGCGACCTGCCCACGGCGGTGCAGTCGGCGCTGGCCCTGCTGGGCAAAAGCACCCGCTCCGAGCGCGACGTGATCGTCCTGAGCGACGGCCAGAAGTTCGGCTGGTCCGACCCGGCCACGCTCCAGCGCTGGGAACAGCTGGCGCGGCAGGCGGGGGCCGGCCAGCCGCGGGGGGCCGCCGCCGCGCCGCCGCGCCTGTGGGTCGTCAACGTGGACCCCAACCGCGACCCCGACCCGCCCAACTGGTCGCTGCCGCCGCTGCGCGTCAACCGGCCGGTCGTGCCGGTCGGCCGCGAAGTGACGTTCCGCACCGACCTCGAAGTCCGCGGCAAGGCGACGTACACGCCGCCGTACAGCCTTAGCCTCGAAGTGGACGGCGCGTTCGTGCGGCGGCTGGACGCCCCGCCGGCCTCGGCGTTGGCCAAGGGAAAGATCCCCCTGGCGTTCACGCACCGCTTCACCACGGAGGGTTCGCATCTGGTTTCTCTGGTAATGGAGCCGGACGCGCCCGGCGCCCCGAGCCGCGACACGCTGCCCGACGACAACCGCCAGGATTTCGCCGTGGAAGTGACGCAGGCGTTGCCAGTCTTGATCGTGGACGGCGACCCGGACGCGGATCCGAAGACGCGCGGCGCCTTCTCGCTGCGCGACGCCCTTTCGCCGCAGCGCGACACGACGCCGGCCGTCAAGGCGCGTGTCGCTTCCGTGCGCGATTTCGACGCGGCCATGCTCGACGGCTCCGGGGACGCCGAGCGGCCGCGCGTGCTGATCTTGAGCAACATTGCCGGGCTGTCGAAGCCGCAAGAGGACGCGGTCGAGCAGTATCTGGCCGACGGCGGCGGCGTGCTGGCGACCCTCGGCAATCGAGTCGATAAGGACGACTATAACACTCAACTTTATCGTGAAGGCCGCGGCTGGCTGCCGGCCAAGCTGACCGGGGTGGAGGGCGACGAACTGCGTCCCAAGGACGCCGCCCGCCCGGCGACGGTCAGCGCCACGCATCCGGCGCTGGAGCTATTCCGCAACGACCCGCTCGGCGGCCTGGCCGACGCCCGCTTCCCGCGCTGGTGGAAGACGGACCTTACGGATAAGAATACGTCCGGCGAGCGCGTGGCGACGATGAAATCGCCGACGGCGGAATACTCCTTTCTGGTGGAACGACGTTACAAGGCCGGCCGCGTCTTGCTGTGCGACGTGCCGCTCGACAGTTCGTGGGGCACGAACCTGACCGACCTGCCGGCGTTCGTGCCGCTGGCGCACGAGTTGGTGTACTACCTGGCCGGCGCCCGCTCGGCGGAGTTCAACCTGCAACCGGGTCAACCGCTCCGCTACCGCCTCGGCAGTAACGCCCTGCCGGACGGCTTTCGCCTCAAGCCGCCGCTGGACGACGAGAAGCCGTTGGCCGTCGGGCCGCAGACGCCAGAAACCTACCCCGCCCAGGTGACGCCGCAGCCGCGCGGCAGCATGTTGGTCTGCGACGAGACGCGCGAGACGGGCGTCTACCGCCTCAAGACGCCGGACGACCACACCGTCTATTATGTGGCCCGGCCCGACCCGCGCGAGTCGGACCTGACGCCCGCCACGGCCGAGGAGCGCGAGCGCGTGGCCCAGATCTTTCCGATGCAGTACCAAAACGAGCGCGGCCCGATCCTCGACGCCCGCGGCGCCGCCGCCCACAATCAGGATTGGTGGTGGGAAATCCTGCTCGTCGGCATGATCTTCCTGCTGTGCGGCGAGGTGTGGATGACGCGGCGAATGCTGAAATCCCGATAAAAGAGATTCACCACAAAGACACAAAGGACACAAAGAAAACACATAGAGAATTGCATTTGTCTTTCTTTGTGCTCTTTGTGTCTTTGTGGTGAAGCTTGGAGCGAGTCATGCTTTCGTTACCCCTGCCGTGGCTATGGAAAGGCTGGAACCTGCTGCTCACCCCGCAATGGGGCGCTTCGGGTCCGGTCCTGCAAATCGCCCTGATCGCGGCCGCCTGCCTGGTCCCGCTGGCGCTGATCGCCTGGCTCTACCGCTACGAATTGCAGCTGGTGCCACGGCTGGCGGCCGTCTTCCTGCTCCTGACGCGGGTGGGAGTCCTCTTCCTCTTGCTGTTCCTCGTCCTCTTGCAACCCGTCGTCGCCCAGAGCCAGACCCGCGAGCTGCGCGGCCGCGTCCTCATCGCCGTGGACCGCTCCGACAGCATGGACGTGGCCGACCCGCAACGGCCGCCGGTGGACAAGCTGCGCCTGGTGCGGGCATTGCACCTGGCCGGCGACGTTTGCTCGGACGCCCAGCTCGATGCCTGGATTCGGGACTATCAGGATAAAGGATCGCCGCATTGGCTGGCGGACGACGAGGCCCGCGACGACCCGCAGCGCCGCCGCGAACTGGAAGAGACGCGGCGCGCCCAGCATGACAAAGTCTGCGAACTGGCCGACAAGGTGACGCGCACCCGGGCGGCCCGTCGCGTCCTCGGTGACGACGGCGTCCGCCTGCTGTCGGGGCTGGCCGCCAAGCATGACGTGGAACTGCTCGGCTTCCACGGCGAATCGTGGAAAGTCCCGGCCGACCGGCCCGACGCCCTGTTCGACCCCGCCCCGCCGGCCGACGCCAAGACGCCGGATAAGCCGGCCGAGAAGCCGCCGGAGGACAAGGGGCCGGCCCTGACGCATCCGTCCGATTTCACCGACCTGCACCTGCCTCTGGCCGCCGGCCTGGAGCGTTCCGGGGCCGGCGAGGGCAAACTGCTGGGCGTGATCGTCCTGACCGACGGCCGCCACAACGCCGGCGACCCGCCCGTCAAGAAGGCGCTGGAACTCGGCGAACGCGAAGTGCCGATCTTCCCCGTGCTCCTCGGCGCGGAACAGGCGCCGCCGGATACGGCCGTGCTGTCAGTCAAGGCGCCGCCCGCCGTGTACAAGGACGCCTCCGCCGGGGTGGATGTCCGCTTCAAGGTGTCCGGAATGTCGAAACAAGACGTGGTGCTGGAACTGCACCGCGGCGCCGGCAAGGAGAAGAAGCTGCTCGAAACCCGAACCGTCCATCACGACGGAAAGGACCGCGAATATCTGGAGAGCTTCCAGGTGAAGATGGACGAGGCCGGCCCGCAGACGATCACGGCCGTCGTCCATCCCGCCGACCCGGCCGTCAAGGAGACCAGCACCGACAACAACAGCGGCGCCGCCGTCATCAATGTGGCCAAGGATCAGGTGCGCGTGCTGCTCATCGACGGCGAGGCGCGATGGGAGTTTCATTATCTTCAAAGTGCGCTCCAGCGAGACCGGACGATGCAGTTGCAGAGCGTCGTCTTCGACCAGCCGCGCCTCAACACGGCGCTGACGGACGACCAGCTGGAGAAAATCGGCGACCCGCGTCAGCACTTGCCGGAAGGGCCGGACGCCCTGGCGGATTACGACTGCATCATCCTAGGCGACGTGTCGCCGGAGCAGCTGCCGCCGGCCGACCGGCAGCGCCTGGAGAAGTACGTCGCGGAGCGCGGCGGCACGCTCATCATCGAGGCCGGCAAGCGTTACATGCCGATGGTCTACCCCGACGCCGGCCCCGGCGTGGCCGACGCCGACCCCATCCGCAAGCTGCTGCCCATCGAAACGCCGCGCGTCACGGCGCCGCCAGACGGCTTCACGCCGGCCCTGACCGCCGACGGCCGCGAGACCAAGTTCTTGGACCTCGAAGACGAGGCGGCCAAAAACGACCAACGCTGGGCCGACTTGCAGCACCCGTATTGGGGCGTGGTCGGCCAGGCCAAGCCGGCGGCGGCGACGCTCGCCTTCGCGCCGGAGGGGCCAGCCGACCCGCTCGACCCGACCGCCCGTGAACGGCGCAACGCCCTGATCGCCCGGCAGAATTACGGACTCGGAAGAGTGTTGTACGTCGGCATGGACAGCACCTGGCGTTGGCGCAAGGGCGTCGGCGACGTGTACCATCACCGCTTCTGGGGTCAGGTGGTGCGCTGGGCCGCCGACCGGCCGCTGGAATCGGGCAACCAGTACGTGCGTTTCGGAACGTCGCAGCCGGTCTACCGCGGCGGCCAGGACGCGGAATTGTTCGTGCGCTTCAAAGACGCCAAGGACGCGGCCGCGGCGGCGACCAAGGCGTCGGCGAACGTCCTGCGCCGGGGAGGCGACGGCAAGCCTGTGGCCGTGGTCCCGCTGGGCCGTCGGCCGGCGCAGCCCAACGCCTTCGAGGCCCGCGTACCCAACCTGCCGGAGGGCGATTACGAAATCCGTCTGGACATGCCGGCCGTGGCCGACAAGTTGCAGCCGTCGGCCGCGCCGGACGATCCGAAGCAGGCGGGGCCGCTCAAGGCGTCGTTCACGGTGTCGCCGCCGGAGAGTTTGGAGATGTCCGACCTCTCGACGAACCGGCCGCTGCTGGAGGAACTGGCGTCCAAGAGCGGCGGCAAGGTCTACACGCCGGAGGACGCCGAGGAGTTGCTGAAGAAGCTCGTCAATCAGAACATCACCCATACGGATTATACGGAACAAAAGCTGTGGCATTGGTGGACGATGTTGATCGCGGTGGCGGCGCTGCTGACGGTGGAATGGGTGGTGCGCAAGTGGTCGGGGCTGCCGTGAGGCGAGCGGGGGGCGTCAGCCCCCTGATTTAGCGTAGCGCCGCGGAACAGGCGACGAATCAGGGGGCTTACGCCCCCCCCTCGCCTCGCATTCGATAAGACTGATGGGGAAACCATGACCCAACCGATTACGATGCGGAATGGAATCCTGCTTTCGGCGTCGGTCCTTCTCGCCGCCTGGTGCGTCCCCGCCCGCGCCGCCGCCGCCCCCGCCGAAGGCGCCGAGTTCTTCGAGAAGAAAATCCGCCCCGTCCTGGTCGAACATTGCTACTCCTGCCACTCCGCAAAGGCGAAAAAAATCCGCGGCGGCCTGCGCCTCGACAGCCGGGCCAAGCTGCTCGAAGGCGGCGACCGCGGCGGCGACCTCACGCCCGGCGACCCCGACAAGAGCCTGCTCATCGAGGCGGTCTGCTACAAGGACGCCGATTTGCAGATGCCCAAAGACGGTAAACTGCCCGACGCCGTCGTGGCCGACCTGACCGCCTGGGTGAAGATGGGCGCCCCCTGGGGCAAGGACGACGGCCCGGCCGCCTCCGTCCCGGACAAGCCCGCCTTCGACCTGCAAAAACGCAAACACGACCACTGGGCCTGGCAGCCGATCCGGGCGACGGAGCCGCCGGCCGTGAAGGATTCGGCCTGGCCGCGCGGCCCGGTGGACCGCTTCATCCTCGCCAAGCTGGAAGAGAAAAACCTGACGCCGGCCCCGCCCGCCGACAAAAGCACTCTGCTGCGTCGCCTATCGTTCGACCTGACCGGCCTGCCGCCGTCGCCGGAAGAGGTCGATGCGTTCGTCCATGACGAATCGCCGGACGCCTATGAGAAAACGGTGGACCGCCTGCTGGCGTCGCCGCAGTTCGGCGAGCGTTGGGCGCGGCACTGGCTCGACCTGGTGCGCTACGGCGAGTCGCGCGGCCACGAGTTCGATTACACCCTGCCCAACGCCTACCAGTACCGCGATTACGTCATCCGCGCCTTCAACGCCGACGTGCCCTATAACCAGTTCGTCACGGAGCACGTCGCCGGCGACCTGCTTGAGAAGCCGCGTCTTAACCCGGCGGACGGTTTCAACGAGTCAATCCTCGGCACCGGCTTCTGGTTTTTGGGCGAAGAGGTCCATTCGCCGGTGGACGTCAGCCAGGACCAGGCCGACCGCTTCGACAACCGCCTCGACGTGTTCGGCAAGACGTTCCTCGGCCTGACCGTGGCCTGCGCCCGATGCCACGATCACAAGTTCGACGCCATCGCCAGTAAGGACTATTACTCTCTCTTTGGGATACTGGAGAGCAGCAACTATCGCCTCGCCCGCTTCGATTCGATGGAACACAACCGCGCCGTCGCCCGGCGACTGGCCGAGGCGCGCGAGCGCGCCCGGCCAGTCGTCGGGCACGCGCTGGCCGACGCCGCCCGGCCGGTCGTTGAGCACATGGCCGACTATCTGTTGGCCGCGCGGGAAGTCCTTCAATCGGGGCCGCAAACGAAGGAGTCCACCGACCGGATCGCCCAAGTCCGCAAGCTCGACGCGGCCCTACTCGGCCGCTGGGTTGCCACCGTCCGCGACGCGGCCAAGGACGTTTCCGACCCGCTGCACGCCTGGGCCGTGGTCTGCACCGACGCCAGGGCCGACGACCCGAAACGGCTGGCGGAACTGTTGCGGCCGTTGGCCGACGGCGTGAAGCAAGCCGACGCCGCGCCGCGGGGCGGCGAGGTGGTGGTCGATTACGCCCGCGGCCGGCCGGAAGATTGGATGCCCGACGGCGTCGCGTTCGGCCCCCGCCCGGCGCGTCCGGGCGACGTCCGCATCGACGGCGACCCCGGCCATCCAAGTGTGCAGCTATGCACATCCGCGGCCGCCGAGTACGACCGGACGTGGGACGGCCTGAAGCTGTCAGCCGGCGCCGAGAACGAAGTCGGCGCCCTCGGCCGGATGGTGCGGTCGGGCCGGACCATCCGCACGCCGACATTCACCGTAAACCCCGGTCGGGTGTTCTACCTCGTCAAGGGCGCCGGCATGGTGTACGCCGCGGTGGATTCGCACGTGATGATCGCCGGCCCGCTGCACGGCCAGCTCGTCGGCGACATTCCGGCCGGCGATGCTCTCCATTGGGCCGCCATCGACCTGACGCCCTACAAGGGCCGCCGCGCCCACCTGGAGTTCACCGCGGCAGTCGGGAGCGCGTTCGCCGTGGCCCGCGTCGTTCAGGCGGAGGCGGCCCCCGGCGCGGTAGATCTTCCCAACCACGCTCTGTTGTCTATCTTGTCGGGCGACGGGGCGGGGTCGATGGAACGCCTCGCCGCCGGTTATCAATGCCTGTTCCTGGAGACGACGAAACGGCTGGGCGCGGACCAGATCGCCGGGACGCCGGAAGCCGCGGACTACGCCCGGCTGGCGAACTGGCTGTTGAAGCGTTCGGACCTGTTTCCCGACGCGAACGCGGCGGCGCTGCAAGAAACGGCCGCCGCCGCCCTGGCGGGGCAGAAGGAGATCGCCGCCGCCATCCGGCGTGAGTCCCGCCTGGCCCTGGCCTTGCAGGACGGCGACGGCGTTGATGAACACGTCTTCAAGCGCGGCTCCTACAAGACGCCGGGCGACGAGGCGCCGCGCCGCTTCCTGGAGGCGCTGGCCGGGCCGGAGGGCATGAAGGTCGCGCGCGGCAGCGGCCGGCTGGAGCTGGCCCGGCAGATGACCGACCCGGCGCTCGACCCGTTCGTGCCGCGCGTGATGGTCAACCGCATCTGGCACCACCTGTTCGGCCGCGGCATTGTCGCCTCTGTGGACAACTTCGGCGTGATGGGCGAGGTGCCGACGCATCCCGAATTGCTGGACTACCTCGCCGGCCAGTTCGTCAAGGACGGCTGGTCGGTCAAGAAGACCATCCGGACGCTGGTGCTCAGCAGCGCCTACCGGATGTCGTCGCACCCAACGGACGCCGACAAGGACGACCCGCAAAATCTGCTTCTGCATCGGGCGCGGCTGCGTCGGCTGGAGGGCGAGGCGATCCGCGACGCTATGCTGTCGGTGTCTGGCCGGCTCGACCTGAAGATGTACGGCCCGTCGGTCCCCGTCCACCTGACGCCGTTTTTGGAGGGCCGCGGTCGGCCGGCGGACGGCCCGCTCGACGGCGACGGCCGCCGCAGCCTCTACACCGCCGTGCGCCGCAACTTCCTGTCGCCGATGATGCTGGCCTTCGACACGCCCAGCCCATTTTCGACGGTCGGCCGCCGCACCGTCTCCAACGTGCCGGCCCAGGCGCTGATCCTGATGAACGACCCGTTCGTGCATCAGCAGGCCGAGGTCTGGGCGAAGCGCGTTATCGGGCAAAGCGGCTCGGATAAGGAGCGGATAACGCGGATGTATCTTGCCGCCTTTAGCCGGCCGCCGACGGACGTGGAAGTGTCCGCCTGTCAGGACTTTCTGGGGCGACAGGCCGAACTCGCCGACAAGAAGCCGGACGACCCGGCGGCGTGGGCCGACCTGGCGCACACGCTGTTCAACGTCAAAGAGTTCATTTTCCTGAATTGAGGGGCCGGAATGTCGTCGTATTGCAAGGGGATGGCCGGCTGTGTGCTGCTCGCGGCGTTCGCCGCCGCCGGCCGCGCCGAGGCGCCGATCAAGCATTCGTTCCTGGCGACCGGCGAGGAAACCTACATCCTCGACGACGCCGGCAAGGTCGTGTGGCGTTACCCGGCGGGGACGCGCGACGGCTGGGTGCTGCCCGACGGCGACGTACTGCTGGCCGTGACGAAGAACAAGGACTACCCCGGCGGCGCGGCCGTCCAGGTGACGCGCGACGGCAAGACGACCTTCGAGTTCAAGGGGACGCAGTCGGAGGTCAACACCGTCCAGCCGCTCGACGACGGCCGGGTCCTGCTCACGGAGGCTGGAGACAGGCCGCGCCTGCTGGAGGTGGACCGCGCGGGAAAGATCGTCGTTGAGGTGCCGTTGCAGGCGCAGACGAAGGACCACCATTTGCAGACGCGCATGGCCCGCAAGCTGGCCAACGGCGATTATCTCGTGCCGCAGCTCTTGGACCGGGTGGTGCGCGAGTACACGCCGGAAGGTAAGATCGTGTGGGAAGTGAAGACGCCGAATATGCCGTTCACGGCCATCCGGCTGGAGAACGGCAACACGCTCATCAACTGCACGCTCGGCAACCTGTCCATTGAGGTGAACAAGGAGGGCAAAACGGTCTGGCAGATGAGCAACGACGATTTGCCGGAGAAGTGGATCAACGACGCCTGCGGCGCCCAGCGTCTGCCCAACGGCGACACCGTCATCACCGCCCACCATGCCAAAGAGAACGAGGTCAAGCTGATCGAGGTGACGCCGGACAAGAAGGTCGTGTGGAAATATGTGGATGACAAGAAATTCGGCATTCACGAGTTCCAGATCCTCGACACCGACGGCAAGGCGGTGGAGGGGCGGCCGTTGAGGTAAGGAGCTACGGCGTTTTTGGCGAGCCGGGAGCGTGAGCGACCGGAGATGGCTTCAGCGATTGCACCTTCACTCCGGTCGCTCACGCTCCCGGCTCGCCGCTGACGCGCCCCTGCTTCGGATTCACGGGATGGACGGGAGCAAATTCCATGCACTGCGGACGATTCCTGCGACCGACGACGCGCCGCGAAATGCTGCTGCGCTGCGCCAACGGCTTCGGCGCCGTGGCCCTGGCGGCGTTGCTGGCCGAGGACGGCCGCGCCGACCCGTCGAAACCCGACCCGGCCCTCAACGGCGGCCTGCACCACCCGGCCAAGGCGCGCCACGTCATCTTCCTCTACATGGACGGCGGCCCGTCGCAGGTGGACACCTTCGACCCCAAGCCGCTCCTCCAAAAATACGACGGTAAAGACCCGCATTCGGTCTTTACCGTCGAGCCGACGCAGTTCAACAACGTCGGCAAAGTCATGGCGTCGCCGTGGAAGTTCAAACAACACGGCGCCAGCGGCCAATGGGTCAGCGACCTCTTCCCCAACGTGGCCGAATGCGCCGACGATTTGGCCGTCATCCGCTCGATGACTTCCAACTTCTCCGAGCACACCAGCGCCAATTATTTCCTCCACACCGGATCCGGTTTCCAGGGCCGGCCGAGCATGGGGGCGTGGGTCGGCTACGGCCTCGGCAGCGACAACAAAAACCTGCCCGGCTTCGTCGTGCTCAACGGCGGCCTCATCCCGCCGGGCGGCCTCGACAATTTCAACAGCGGCTTCCTGCCCGCCGCCTTCCAGGGGTCGGTCTTCCGGGCCGGCGACCCGCCGGTCGCCAACATCGAACGCGCCGAGCCGAGCGACGCGCTCCAGCGCGGCAAACTCGACCTGATGCGTCGGCTGGACGAGGCCGCCGAGCAGTCGACGTTCGGCAAGGTGGACGAGATCGAGTCGGCCGTCGCCAACTACGAGACGGCCTACCGGATGCAGACGGCCGTGCCGGAACTGATCGACGTGAAGGGCGAGTCGGCGGCGACGCGAAGGCTGTACGGACTGGACGAGAAATATCCGCAAACACAGATATTCGGCCGGCAATGCTTGATCGCCCGGCGGCTGGTAGAGCGCGGCGCCCGGTTCGTCGAACTGACGTGCCCGTCGATCGGCGGCCACGACCGTTGGGACCAGCACGGCGGCCTCAAAAAGGGCCATGAAGACAACGCCCGCGCCGTGGACCAGCCCATTGCCGGACTGTTAAAGGACCTCAAATCGCGCGGCTTGCTCCAGTCCACGCTGGTGATCTGGGCCGGCGAGTTCGGGCGGACGCCGTTCGCCCAGGGCGGCGACGGCCGCGACCACAACCCGTTCGGCTTCACGGTCTGGATGGCCGGCGGCGGCGCCAGGGGCGGCCTAGTGTACGGCGATACGGACGAATGGGGCTACAAGGTCGTCAACAAAAAGGCGGAGATGTACGACCTTCATGCGACCATGCTTTGGCTGCTCGGCGTCGATCACAAGCGGCTGACATTCCGTTTCGGCGGCCGCGACATGCGGCTGACCGACGTGCATGGGGATGTCATCAAGGACGTGCTGGCGTGAGGGGATTCGTAGGATCGGTTTCCAACCTGTCCCGCCCGAGGACAGGTTGGAAATCGATCCTACGAATCGTCACAGCAGCCCCGGAATCGCCTTGCCGTCCGTCATCACCTGCACGGCGTTGCCCGGCACGGCCCGGCTCACGCGCAGCTCGCCCGTGTCGAAGAGCACGTTCATCACCGTGGCCATCAGCTCCTTCGGCGTGTACTTTTCGCCGGCCGGGTTGCTCGCGTTGCGATCCGACTGGCCGATCACCTGGCCCATCTTCAGGCCGCCGCCCGCCAGCAAAAGCGACGTCAGGTTGGCGTAGTGGTCGCGGCCGCCGTCGCGGTTGAGCTTCGGCGTCCGGCCCATCTCGCCGGTGACGATCAGCAGAATCTTTTCCGACAGACCGCGCTCCTCCAAGTCGTCGAGGAAGGCGGCGACGGCGTGATCGACCTGGCCGCCGAGCATCGGCAGGCCGGCCATCTTCTTGGGGCTGTTGCCGTTGGCGTGCATGTCCCAGCCGGCGTCGGTCACGGTCACGAAGCCGCAGCCGGCCTCGCACAGCCGCCGCGCCAACAGCATCTGCCGGCCCAGCAGGTTCGACGACCGCCGCATGTCGTTCCACCTGTTCAAGTCTTCCATCTTGAAGAGCTTGCTCGTATCGTATTTCTCCAGCGTTTTCGGGTCTTCCTTGGAGAGATCGAACGCCTGCGACACGCCGCGCACCACCACGTCGAACGCCTGTTGCTGGAAGGCGTCGGCCCCGTCCAAAGCCCCGGTAGACTCCACCTGGCGCTTGAACGAGTCGAGCCGGTTCAGCAGTTCGCGGCGGTCGTCGAAGCGCTCGCGCGGCAGCTTCAGCTCCATGTCCTGCTTGAGTTCGCCGCCGCCGCTGGGGTCGAAGGCGCCGTAGGTCGCGCCGAGCTGGCCGGCGGTGAGCAGACCTTTGAGGGCGTCGGTCTCGAAGTTCTGGCCCATCTTCAGGCCGGGCTTGGCCGCCTCCGGCTTGATGAGGATGTTCGACGGGACGCCGGTTTTCGGGTTGGCGGCGCCGACGGCGCGGGCGTAGAGCGCCGCCATCGGCGCCCCGAGGGGGTTGCCGGCCCCGACCACGGCGAGGTAGTTTTGGTGGTCGGCGTTGTTCGACGCATAAGAACGCACGACGGCGATCTTGCTTGCCCGTTTTCCCAACTCGGGGAACGTGCCGCCGAAGGTAATTCCGGGCAGGGCGGTCTGCACTTCGCCGGTGGTGCTGCGGATCTCTTCCGGGGCGGTCATCTTGGGGTCGAACAGCTCGATGTGCGGCGGCCCGCCCTGGAGAAACAGCAGGACGACCGACTTGTCCTTAACCAGACGGCCGGCGTCGCCGGCCCGGGACTTCGCGGCCAGCAGGCCGGCCAGCGTCAGCCCCCCAAGCCCCAGGCCGCCGACACGGAGAAATTCGCGGCGCGAATAGCCGGGGCCGCCGCGGGCGCGGCCGGCGTCGAGAAGAGTGAACATGCGCACGATCTCCGGGGCGAGTGCGGTTCGGAGGAAAGGTCGCCGGCGGGCCGCGGGATGCCTGCATGGGGGGGCTGGCTGCTTCGGTGCAGGGCCGAACAAGGCGGGCGCTGCCGGCCCCTTTGTCGTACCCTATCGGGGCGTCGCCGTCAAGCAGATGACGGCGGTGGGTTCGGAACAAAGCCGCTTGCTATAGTAATCTCTGCTCCGGGGGTCGCGGCACGGGGAGGGCCGGATGTATCAAGGCGACGGAAGTCCGCGCATGGCGCCGCCCCTGATGGGATCGCCGTCGAAGGCGGCGCCGGACGGGGCGGCGCGGCTGGTCCTGGACCGCGTGCGCAAGACCCTGACCGCCCACGCCGACGGCGTGCGCCTCGACCCGGTTCGCCTGATTCAAATCCTCTCGACGGCCCGGCCGCCGGCGGCCCGCGAGGCGGAGCGGTCTTTCACCCTGGGCTGGCTGCACTGGCTCCGGGGCGACTTCGCGGCCGCCGAGCCGGCGCTGGCCGAGGCGATCCGCCTCGCCCGGCGGCAGGAGGGCGCCGCGCCGCCGGCGGAGGCGGCGTACTGGCTCGGCCGCGTCCGCGTGCTGCTGGGCCGGCCCGACGCCGTATCGGAATATGAAACGGTGTTGCGGGAGACGCGCGGGGAGGCGCGGGCCGTGGCGTGGCTGGTGGACCTGCTGTGGCGGGCGGGCCGCGTCGATCGGGCCGAGCAGGTGTGGAAGTCGGTGCGAGCCAACAAGAAGGTGGCGGCCTGCGACGAGGGGCCGTTGCTGGAGGCGCGGGCGCTCCTGCGCCGCGGCGAGACGGCGGCCGCCGAACGCCTGCTCAACGAGTCCGCCCCCGGCGGGGGCGTGGTGCGGGCGGAGCGCCGGCTGCTGCTGGCGTGGACCCTAACGTCGCTGAAACAATACGACCGCGCCAAGGAGCAATTCGACCGGGCGAGAGAAGGGCCGTACCCGGCGGCCGCCCTGGAATGCTGGCGCATCCTGCTGGAAAAGCGACGGGCCGGCCGAATCGCGTCGCCGGACGAGGCGGGCCGGCCGCCGGCGCTGGCGCCGCTGCTCCGGGGGTACGAGGCGCTGCGGGAAGGCGAGACGGAACGGGCCGTGGCGGCCATGCGCGAGGCGGCGGCGGCCCCGGCGGCGCCGGCGTTCGCTCGCTACGCCCTGGCCCGTCTCGGGCGCGACGATCCGGCGGCGGTGCTGGCGTCGCAGCCCGGATTGTTCCTGGCCCTGCGCTGCCGGGCGCTGGTCGCGCTGGACCGCTTCCGCAAGCGCGAGGCGCCGCCCGCCGAGTTGCTGGACGCCCTGCGGCAGGCGACCTCGGCCGGCTGGACGGACCCGGCCGCCGACCACTTCCGCCGCCTCGCCCTGGCCCTGCAATTACAACGTCCGACGATTGATGACCTACGCTCGCTGACGGCGGATCGGCCGACGGACCCGGCCGTGCGGCGCAACCTCCTCCGGGCCGCCCTGGAACTGGCGGTGCGACGACTGCCGGCCGCGGCGGCGCTGCAATTGCTTCTTGAGCGATCCGCATTAGATGATTTATCGGAGGACCTTCGCTCCCCGATCGGCCGGCAATTGCTGCGTCTGTCGCTGATGCGACGGCGGACGGCGACGCCTCTTCTTCCCCTCTCCCCGATACTCCGGGGAGAGGGGCCAGGGGTGAGGGGTGAGCCTTCCGACGCCATGCCCCCTCACCCCCGGCCCCTCTCCCCCGAAACGGGGGAGAGGGGAGAAAGAAAACAGCCCCTTTCCTCGGCGGGAAAGGCGCAAGGCGACGAACCGCCCGACGACGCCATACTCGCCGCCGCGGAACGCCTGTCGCCGGGCGACGGGTTGGCGGTGCTGATGCGGGCATGGCTCCGGCCGGACGCCGCGCCACCGCCGGCCGCAACGGACGCCCCCGCGGTCGTGCGGCTGTGGCAGGCGGCGCGGGCGCTGGCCGATGGCAACCCGGTTGAGGAAAGCTGGCGCGAGGAGGTGCGTGGGTTGCGCGCCCTGGGCCGGCTCAAGGCCCCCGCCCAGGCATTATTGCTCCTGGAAGCGGCCCGTCGCGGCGACGCCGCGGCCGTGTCGGCGCTGCTCGATGAGACGGACCCCTGGCGCGGCTTCCGCCCCGCGCCGCCGCGGTTCGTGACGGAAGCCGTGGTCGCGGTCGTCGCCGGGCAGCCGAATCATCCCGGATGGCGGCGAAGTCTCGGCCGCTGGGTGCAGGTTTGGGGCGCGGACGCGCTGGGTTCACCAGGCGCCACGCTCGCCGCCCTGGCCGGCCTGTCGCCGCCGAGCGCCGGCGCGGCCGAACCGCCGCCGGGGACGCCGCCGGCCCCGTGGTTCCTGCACCGGGCGGCCCGCGCGCTGGGCCGCGACGACGCCGAGGCTCTGGCTTACGTCCGCCGCGCCCTTCAGGCCGACCCCGATCTGGCCGCCGACGCGGTGCGCGCCGCCCTGCCCGAGCTGGAACGCCGCGCCGCCGCCCGCGCCCTGGCCGAAGCGGTTCGGCCGGACGCCGCCGTACCCGTCACGCCCGCCCCGCTGCTGGTGGACGCCGTGGACCTGATCGCCGCCCTGCCCGACGGCCCCGACCTGCTCGACGCCGCCGTCCACGGCGATTTGCTCGACGTCCGCTCCGGCTTGCACGCCCTCGCCGAACGGCCCGACCTGCCGCCGCGCCTGGCCCACCACCTCGCCCTTCTCAACCAGCACGCCGCCGAGGCGCTGGAGGACGCCGACCGAGGCGAGGACGCCAAGCCGTACTGGCGCGGCGCCTGGCGGCTGTGGCTGCGCTTCCTCGCCAACCCGGAGTTTCCCGCCGGGGCCGACGCGGCGCAGGCCCGATCCGTGCTGCTCGACTGGCTGCTCGCCGGTTGTCGCCGTCGCGTCGCCGATCTGCTGGCGCGCAACGCCGTCGATGCGGCCCGGCGACACTGGGCGTTGGTGCGGGATTTGCCGGAAACGGCCGGGGAAATCGACGCATCGCTGGGCGCCGACCTCGCCGGCCGCGCGGCCCGTTTCCGCGACGACCTGGCCACCGACTACCTGCTGGCGACGCGCGAGGCGATGCGCTACGGCGACATCCCGGAGGGCTGGCGCGCCGACTACGCCAAGGGCCTGTCGGTCCTGCCGCGTCTGCTCAGCCTCGACCGCGACAACGTCCGCCTGCTAACGGCGATGGTGGAGATCTGCGACGAGTGGTTTTTGGACCTCTATAACGCCGGCGACCCGCGGCGGCTGGCGGAGCACGTCGAACGGTTCACGCCGTTCGCTTCGCAGCTGGCCCGACTGTCGGAGGATCGTCCCGGCGACCTGGCGGCGCGGGCGGCGCTGTCCGACTTTTACAAGTTCCGCGGCTTCGTCGCCGGCGAGCGCGCCCGTAAGATCGAGCTGTACCGCGAGGCGTTGCGCTTCAACCCCGGCAACGACAACGTGCGCGGCCTGCTGGCCGACCTCGGCGCGCCGGCCGATGACGGAGATAAAGGAGTTCCCAATGAACCCGTTTGAGGTGCTGCGCCTCGACCCGTCGGCCACGGAAGAAGAGGTGGTGAAACGGGCGACCCGGCTGCGTCAACGCGCCGCCGACGAGGCCGAGCTGACCGCCGTGCGCCAGGCGGCGCAGGCGCTGACCGGCCGCGCCGAGGACCGCCTGCGGCACGCCCTGCGGACGCACCCGCGTCCCGGCCACGCCTGTCCGGCGCTGGAGAAGTTCGCCGCGGCCTACCGCCGCGCCCCGTCCGCGTCCGGTGAGCCGCCCGCCGCGCCGCCGTTGGACATGAGCGATTTTCAGCATCTTCTTGAGGACGTTCTGATCGAGGAACTCGACCTGATTCCGCCGCCGTTCGAGGCGCCGGCCGCGGCGGAAGACCCGGACGAGGTCCGCAGGCAGACGGCGGAGGTGCTGTGGCAGAGTCTGCTGTTCGACCCGCGGGCGTGAACGGACTCGGCGGCGGACGTTTAACGAAATCGGAGGAGTGCGATGAGTAAGCGACTGACGGCGATCATTCGGGCCGACGGCAACGGGTTCGTGGCCCTCTGCCCGGAACTGGACGTGGCCAGTCAGGGCGACACGATCGAGCAGGCCCGCGATAATCTGCGCGTGGCGCTGGAACTGTTCTTCGAGTGCGCCTCGGCCGCCGAGATCCAGGAGCGAGTGGCGGGCGAAATCTTCGTAACCCAGGTGGAGGTGAGCGTTGGGTAAGCGCGGCGGAAACGGAGGGGCGCGGTGGTTTTCTGGGCTTTCTTGATAGCCCAGGCCTTCAGGCGTCAAGTTTAGCCTCCGAATCTTGACGCTTAAGCCCTGGTTCCCCCGCGGAGCGTGGGAACCAGGGGGAGGAGAAGATCGCGGACTAAGCGGAGCGATTTTAATCGGCGTAATAGGCGACGATGGAGCTGATGCGCTGGACGGCCCGGCGCTTACTGACGTTGTAGTTGCTGGAGATGTCCGAGGCGGCGGCCTGAACGGCTTGATGCTCCACGACTTCCAGCGGCACGCCCTGCTCGGCGGCCTCGACGCGCAGGCCGGCGGAACTGAGCACCAGGACGGCCCCATGAACGGCCACGGCGGCGTCGATTTCCGGCACGCCCTGGTTGGCGAGCCAGGTGTACTGCTGTTGCAGGAGAGTTTCAAAGCGGCGCGAGAACTGATCGTCGTCCAGTTCTCCCGCGCGGTAACGGCGCAGTTGGCGGTTGAGCCGCTGGGCCAGGCGGGGCAGGACAATGTCCATCAGCTCTTTGCTCATGGCGACTCCCCAGAGGAGTGACGGGCCGGGCGGCGGAAACGTCCTGTCCGGTCCCCCCTGGCGGCGCGGCGCGGGAGGGAGCCTCCTTACCCTGATTGTAGGGCGTGGCGACGCCACAGGCAAAAGTCCTTTTCGTTCCAAGAGGTTCCGGCGGCCGGAAAACGGGCGAACGCGCCGGCCGCAACGGTCCTTCCAGCCCGTTAAGCTGTCACCGCGGCGCCCGCGCTTGCGTCGCATCGCCACCGCGATTATACACGATGCTATGGGCGACCATTATGACGCGATTGTGCTGGGCGTCGGCGGCATGGGGTCGGCGGCGGCGTTCGAGCTGGCGCGGCGCGGCCGGCGCGTGCTCGGCCTGGAGCAGTTCGCGCTCGGCCACGACCGCGGCAGCTCGCACGGCCACACGCGCATCATCCGTAAGGCCTACTATGAGCATCCGGATTATGTGCCGCTGGTGCTGCGCGCCTACGACCGCTGGCGCGACCTGGAACGACGATGCGGCCGGACGCTGCTGACCGAGTGCGGCTGCCTGAGCATCGGCCGGCCCGACGGCGAACTGATCGCCGGCGTCCGCGCGTCGGCCGGCCTGCACCGGCTGGAGATCGAAGACCTCGACGCCGCCGGGCTGCGCCGCCGTTTCCCCGCGTTCCAGTTCGACGACGTGTACGTTGGCGTCTTGGAGCCGTCGGCCGGCTTTCTGTACGTCGAGGACTGCGTCCGGGCTGCCGTCGCGGAGGCGCGCGCGCTCGGCGCGACGATCCGCGACAACGAAGCGGTGTTATCGTGGAAGGCCGAGGACGCCGGCGTGGCGGTGTATACGGCCGCCGGCCGCTACACCGCCGACCGGCTCGTGGCGACGGCGGGGCCGTGGGCCGGCCGGATGCTGGCGGACCTCGGCTTGCCTCTCACCGTCATGCGCCAAGTGGTGTTCTGGTTCGGCACGCAAGAAGACGCCGCGTTTCGGCGCGAGGTCTTCCCCACGTTCATCGCGGAGACGCCGGAGGGCGATTATTACGGTCTGCCGGCGCTGAACGCCGACGGCCTCAAGGTCGCGCGGCATTACGGGGCGCCGGAGCTGCGCGACCCCTCCGAGGTGGCGCGGGCGGTGACGGACGACGACGAAACCCCGGTGCGCCGGTTCCTCCGCGCCCATCTGCCCTCGGCGGACGGCCCGCGCCGCCGCGCGTCGGTGTGCGTCTACACGTTGACGCCGGATCGTCACTTCCTGATCGACGTTCATCCGCGACGTCCGCAGGTGGTGTTCGCGGCCGGCTTCTCGGGCCACGGCTTCAAATTCGCCTCGGTGGTGGGCGAAATCCTTGCCGACCTGGCCGACGACGGCCGCACCGACCTGCCGATCGACAGGTTTCGGCTGTCGCGGTTCGGCTTACCGACGCATTCCTGAGCGAACTCCTCCGTTCCCGTCCCGGCAGGCGTTTCGTCGCGCCGTCCGTATAATACCGGTATCGACGTTCCGATCGACGGGGCCGCCGCGCCGGGGTTCGGCGAGCGAGGTGAGGGCGATGGTTTGTATCCGAGTCGTCGTGGCGGCGCTGGCCCTCGGACTCCTCGGCGGGGCCGCGCGGGCCGGCGTGTACGACCTCGACGATCCCCTGCCGCAGCACCTGCCGCCCCTGCCCGGCGACCACGTTCAGATTCAATTGATCCTCGGGCCTCTACGCGCCGCGACCGTCCCCCGACAGCCCCAGCAAGAAATAAGCCCTTATGAAAAGCAGGCGGCCGCGCTGGAGAAAAAGGCGCCCGGCGACCTGACCACCGCCGACCGGATAGACCTCGGCGCGTGTTACCTTCGGCTGAATAGGCCCAACGACGCCATCCGCGTGCTAAGCGCGGCCGACCAAAGCCATTTTCTGGTGCTGGCCAACCTCGCCGCCGCCTACCAGGGAATCAACGAGTTGGACCGGGCCATCGCTTTCGATGAGCAAGCGCTTGCCACATGGCCGTCGATCCAGCCGGGCTGGAACGGCAGCGAGCTGCGCTGGTATCGGCGGGCCGAAGGCTTTTACCTGAAGCTGCTGGAGTCCCGCCAGCGCGAGAGCCAGGCCAACCCCGCCAACAAGCCCGCCGTTACCATGGACCTGCTCTTCGGCCGGCCGCGTGCGTCGGCCGGGGATTATCAGGCGCAAGAGTTGCCGTGGAAGCTGTGGGGCGACCTGCCGCCGGACGCCTTCGCCGTCGTGTCGCAGCTGCTGGTCTGGTCGCCCAACGACGACCGCCTCTACTGGCAGCTCGGTGAGATCCTTAATTCCCTGGGGGTGCTGACGGAGGCGGACCAGATTTTTGATGAGCTGGCGAACTCCCGAAACCTGAGCGGCGTCCGCGCGTTCATGGAGCACCGCCAGGCTCTTAAGGGATCCCTGAAAGCCGCCAACGCGCTGGTGAACGCCTACGGTAATGACACCGCCAGGTACCAAAGAGATTGCCATTATTTGCTGCTGGAGGTCGCGCCGCCCGGCCTGCTTTCGTCGCCCGGCCTCGGCCACGCCAGCAACGCCGTCGCGCCGGCCGCGGCGGCGCAGTGGTACGGCCTCCAGGAGCAGCAGCAGGACGCGGGATCGGGCGCCGCGCCGCCGCCCCGCCGCCGCCTCTGGTGGTGGCCGGACTGGCAGCCGATGTTCGTCAGCTTCGCGGTCGGCTTCATCCTGGCGACGTTGGCCGTCCTGCAATGGATGGAATGGCGGAAGCGCCGCCGTCCCGAGAGCCGCCCGTCCCCACGCACGGAGCCAGTCGCTCATGACGCCGGAGCCTTCCGAACCGACGACCCTTCCGCTCCCGATCGGGTGGAAGGAACGCCTTGACTTCCCCGAATGGGGCCTGAAAAACGTCCGGGTCAAGATCGACACCGGGGCGTGTTCCTCGGCCCTCGGGGCGGCCGACTGCGAGCTGACGGAAGTGGACGGCCGGCTGACGGCCCGTCTGCGGCTGGCCCTGAACCGCCGTCGGCCCGAACGGGTCGCGGTCGTCGAGGCGCCGGTGCTGCGCATGGTCCACGTCACCAACACCGGCGGCGGCCGCGAGCTGCGGCCGATGATCGAGGCGCTGGTCCGCCTGGGGCCGGTGCGGAAGCGCATCCGCGTCACCGTCACCCGGCGCGACGGCATGCGCTTTCCGATGATCCTCGGCCGCGAGGCGCTGGCCGGCAGCTTCGTCGTGGACGTGGGGAAGAAAGATCTGCTGCGGTCGTGATGGGGCGAGCGGGGGGCGTCAGCCCCCTGATTCTTCCTGTCATCACCTACTGTAGGAAGAATCAGGGGGCTGACGCCCCCCGCTCGCCAGCCTCCCGGCTACTTATCCTTATCGGCCGGCGGCACCGCCTTGTCCTTTTCCGGTATCGTGACCTTGTCCTTGTCCGCCGGCTTGTCCTTTTCCGGCGGCGCGGCCTTGTCCTTTTCCGGTATCGTGACTTTATCCTTGTCCGCCGGGGCCGGCTTGTCCTTGTCCTCCGGCTTCGCCTCCTCGACGATGTCCTTGCGCGTGCCCTCGACGGCCGCCAGGACCGCCTTCTCGTCGGCCGGCATGGCGCCGTTCTTCTCCAGCGCTTCCTGAAGGTCCTTGGCCGCCGCGTCGAACTCGGCGTTGGTGATCTTCATGCCCTTGTGGACTTCCTTCATCGACTTGCCTTCGTACTTCAGCGGCCCGCCCGTGGCGCTGCTGACGAACTCGACGAGGTGCTGTTTCAGGGCGGCGACTTCCTCCTTGCTCGGCTGTTTCAGCGGGTCGCGCCAGAAGTTGACCTTGGGGTCTTTGCCGGCCGTGTTCACGAAATCGTCCACGACCTTGGCGACGTTAGCCTCGCCGCCCAGCCGGTCCCACAGCGTCTTGGCCTCCGCCGGCGGAGGCGGAGGAGGTGGCGGCGCGGCCGGGGTCTTGGCCTCGACCTTGGTCACCTCGTCGCCCTTGCTGGTGACGGTGACGGCGCTCCCCTCCTTCACCTCTTGCAGAACGGCGTCCTTGCCGTCGATCGTGACCTTGGCCGTGTCGGGGACGATGAAGCTCTTGTCCTTGCCCGCGTCGTCCTTCAGGGTCAACGTATCCTTTTCGACTTTCGACACTTTGCCCGTCGTCGTGGTCTCCTTGGCGGGCGGCGGGGGCGGCGGGGGGGGCGGCTCGGCGGGACTCTTGGCCTCCACGTTGATGACGACGTCGCCCTTGCTGACGACGGTGACGCTGCTGTCCTTCTTGACGCTTTCGAGGCTGCCCTCCTTGCCGTCAATGGTCACCTTGGCCGTCTCGGGGACGGTGAACGTCATGCCCTCGCCGCCGACGCTCACGGTCAGCTTGCCCTTGTCGGCGCTGATGACCTTGCCGGCGGCCCTGGTCTCCTTGGCCGGCGGCGGGGTCGGCGGGACGACGGCGGTGGGGTTCGGGTTAACCGCGTCGCGGACGTGGTCGATGACGCTGCGAAGGACGAAGGCCCGGCGTTCGACTTGCGGCGTGTCGCGGGCGGTGGCGAGGGCGGCGTCGATGTCCTTTTGCAGGTCCGGGTGGGCGCCCAGGAGGGGGCGCGTGGCCATCAGCGCTCCTTGATAGAGGTGATAGCAGCCGGCGTAGTCGCGCTCCATGTTCGTGTATCGGCCGGTCGCGTTATACATGTCCGCGCCTTCGTTGATCACCTCGCGCAGCGTCTTGTGAACGAGGGCGTCCACGGCCTTGCCGTCCGCCGACGCGGGAAGGTCGTCCGCCGCCCTCGCGGCGCCCAACGAAAGCGCCAGGGCCGGCAAGCACAGCACCAGGGCCGGCAGGCCCCACCGACGAACCAATGACATAGAAGTTCTCCTTTGTGGCCGCGGCCGGCGACGCTCCCGTGCGGGCGGCGGCGTTTGTGGGCCAAATCCGGCGACGGGGGCAATCTTAGCGAAGCGGCGGCCCGCCGGAAAACGAATTTTCCTGGACTTGCGTGGTTTCGGCCGTTGCGGATAATAACGGCGCCGTCAGGACGACACGGGCGAACGCCAACCCAAGGAGGGGCTAGTGGCCGACAAATCCACCCAATTGATCCTCGCCGCGCTGAGTCGGGCGGCCGCGTCGCCCGACGGCGCGGCGCTGTTCGCCGCCAAGAGCGGCCCCGGCCTGTTCCCATCCACCGCCGCGGGCAAGCAGGCGGCCCAGCGCTGCAAAGACGAGGGCTGGCTGCGTTCCTTGTCCCCCGAAGCCGGCGTTCCCGCCGCCCCTTTCGCGGCGGCCGGCGACACGGCCGTACTCGTCGCCAAAAAAACCAAAACCGCCCCGGAACTGTGCGTGCTGACCGACAAGGGCTTGGCGTGGCTGCTGTCGCAGAACAGCCCGCGGCAGGTGCTGGAAGATTTCGTGCGCGCCCTGGAGGCCCGGCAGGCGCAGGCCGCCGAAATGCTGACCGCCCTGCGGCGGATGCAGTCCGGCTTCGACGCCCTCAAGGCCGGCGCCGAGACCGTGCTGGGCCAGTTGGCGCGTCCCGAGGCGGGCCAGAACGGCGAAAACCTGTTGCAGCGTTTCCTCCGCTTCCGCAACGAGCCGGCCGATTGCGTTCGCAAGCCGGAGCCGGCCGCCGACGTGCAAGGCGTGCTGCTGGCCCGCCTGACCGACTGGCAGGCGACCGGCGGCTGGGAGGATTGTCCGCTGCCGGAATTGTTCCGCCGCGCCCGAACCGCCGTCCCGGCCCTGACGGTCGGCGCCTTCCACGACGGCCTGCGCCGCCTGCACGACGCCGGCCAGGTCTACCTGCACCCGTGGACCGGGCCGCTGCACGCCCTGCCGGAACCGCCGTTCGCCCTGCTCGTCGGCCACGAGATCGCCTACTACGCCAGCCGCCGTCAGTAAAGGGTGGATGGTGGATGGTGGATGGTGGATGGAAACACAAGGCTTGGCTGTCCTGGTCTTTTCCATCCACCATCCACCATCCACCATCCACCATTCATGGAGGTTGAGAGATGCCAGCCGCCGCCGCCGCCGTTCGATCCCTGCCGGAGCGCGCCCTGGAAACGCTGCGCCGCGCCGGCAACCCGTTCCGCGACTACTTCGCGCGCAACCCCGACGACGAGGTCTGTGCGCGCTACCACGTCCCCGAGTTGTTCGCCAAGGAACGCGAACAACTGCTCGGCGTCGTGGATCTGTACCGCTTCGCCCCGGCCACGCACTCCGAAGTCGTGCCGGTCCTCGGCAATAAGGGGTCCGGTAAGACGCATTTGCTCCACTCCATCAAGCACGGCCCCGAGGGAACCTGGCAACTGCTGGTCGCGCCGGGGACGTACCAGAAGGAAGTGGACTTCCTGGAATACCTGCTGTTCCAGTTCATCGACACGCTGCTCGGCGGCGGCCGCCAGAAGGACGCCCGGCCGCTGGAGTTCGTCGGCGAACAGCTGGTGCGCGGGATGCTGGCCAAGGCGATCACGGGACTGTCGGCGCAGGAACGGCTCGACCTGTTTCCCGCGCCGGGGCTGGCCCGCTGGGCGCGCCGCTTCGGCCTCGGCGGCTCGCAGGCCCAGGAACGAACGCAATGGCTCACCGAACGGCTGGCCCGGCCGGTCGCGCTGCCGTTCCAGTCCGGGGGGGTCCGCCGGGCCTGCGAGGAAGCCGGCATCGACCCGGCCAAGGCGTGCGAGCTAGCCGTCGCCCACATCGACCACACCGAAACGCACAACACGGCCGGCCTGATGCGCCGGCACATCCTGACGGGCTTCGCCCGCGCCGTGCTGCTCGGCGACGAGGCCGACCTGGCCACCTTCCTCACCTACGGCTTCGCCGAATTGGAATTTCAGGTGCGGCCCAGCCGGCAAGACCTGGTGCTGGCCCTGTTCAAGGTGTTGATGGAAGTGCTGCGCGGCCTGCGCATCCCGGTCGTCGTCGCCTTCGACCAGTTGGAAGACCTCTTATTGGCGCGGCGCACCGACGACGTGCATCGCATCGCCGAGGCGTTCTTCGCCGGCGTCGTGCAGGCCATGCACCACCTCGACGGCATCAGCTTTCTGATCTTCGCCGAGCGCGGCCTGTGGAACCGCTTCGTGCCGTCGCTGGACGGCTACATTCAGGATCGCCTAAACAACCCGATCCACCTGCCGGACCACGGCACCCTCAAGACGCTGCGCCTGGAGGCGCCGGCCCCGGAACTGGTGCGCCGCATCGTGGAGGCGCGACTGCGGCCGGCCCTGGAACAGACGCCGGACTGCGGCGAACTGCCGCCGATCTTCCCGTTCACGCCGGAACAGATCGAGCGCGTGGCCCGCACCGAGCCGACGCTGCGCGACATGCTCCAGCAGTTCCGCCACCAGTTCGATCACGTCGTCTACGGCACGGGCGAGGAGCGCCGGCCGGCTGTGGAGACGACGGAGGAAACGGCCGCGCCCGTGAACCGGCTGCCGGTGGCCGAGGTGTTCGCGCCGCCCGTCGCCAAGGCGGTCGAGATGCCGCCGGAGGTCAAGTCGGTCGTCGTGGTTCATTCGACGCCGACTACGGAGAAAACGTCCGCCCCGTCCGTCGGCGACCAGTGGGACCAGGAAGTGCGTTCGGCCCGGCGCAAACTGGAGCCGGAAGGGGCGTTGACCGGGGCGACGCGCGAGCTGCAATCGGGCCTTGGGTCGTTCCTACAAATCTGCCACGAGCACGGCGTCAAGGTGGGTCCGTGGCGGCTGTGCCACGTCGTACCGGAATGGACGTTCGGCGACCACCCGACCTACGGCGCCCTGACGATCGCGCACTGGGTCTGCAAGGACGGCCAGCCGTGGAAGGTGGGCGTCGGCCTGTTCCTCGGCCGCGGCCCGGCCAAGCCGAAGGACCTGGGAACGAAGCTGTCGGCGCTGGAAGTCGAGCCGACGGTGGTGGACCATTTGATTTTGCTGCGTCCGGAGGACGACCTGGCGGTGACGGGCAAGAGCAAGACGCTGTGGCAGGAGGCGGAGAAGCGCGGCCGGCACGCCCGGTTGGAGCCGGCGTCGCTGGACGCCTTCGCCACGCTGTACGCCTTCCCGCGGCTGATCGCGGCGCTGCAAGAGGCGCTGCCGGAAGGCCAGCCGCTGCCGAATCTGGCGGATTTGCTCCAGGAGAAGTGCGAGAAGCTGCTGGAGCAAGTGTGTATGCCGGTGCAGGGATAACCGGCGCGACGCCTGAGCCGCGGTCGTGAGGAGCAAGGGCGCTGTCTCACGGCCGCGGCGCTTTCATTTGCCGAGTTATGCGGGATGGTTCGACTTCCACTTCAGTCGGTCGCATAAGTCGAACAACTCCTGCCATTCCTTTCTTGTTCTGATTTCCTCAATCGTCCAGGACTGATTTTGTAGGGCTAGCCATCGTTCCCGCAGTTGTTTACTCGCCCCCACCATTTCGTCGTCGATGTATCCGGCATGGCGAAGTTTTTCCAGGCTGTCATCGTGCAGGAAAGACCAGGCTCCCACATCGAACTGTTCAAACAGCTCGTAAGCGACGTCCTCATCCGTTCGGTTGCGTAGGTCGCTTGTGCATCTTCCCACGGTGTCGAGGTAAAGCTCGTACAGTTCGCTCACCGGGATTTGGGTCATGGTCGCTCTCCAGGAGCAGGAATGATCTTTACTGCTTCATCGACGGCGTTCGCCCGTTCCGCCAGCGGGGAGAGCCGACCACTTTCACCGCCCGCCGATCACGAAGCCTCAACCGCGATCTGGCCGAAGAAGGCGTCGTACCAGCGGTCCACCTTGCCCACAATCTCGTCGAGGGCGATCCTGTCCAGCTTCCGGCAGTGTGCGGCCTGATGCATCATCAGGCGCGGCCCCTCCGCCGTCACGGCCGGCTCCGCCACCCAGGTGTAATGGCCCTTGTCGTCGTCCATGCTGAAGTGGAACAAACAAACCGGGTACGGAAATTCGCCCATGCCGAGGAGGGACCGCATGGTGGGGCGCAGCACTGTGCCCAGACGGGCCTCGGTCAGCGGGCCTTTCGTCCCCCGGAGAAAGACGCCGAACCGGCAGAGCGACGGTTCCCCTTCATCCCTGGCGATGGAGACGATGAACTCCAGGCCGGAACCCTGCTCCGCATTCGTGACGATCAGGTCGTCGCGGCGCGTGAGGTGGATCATGGCCAAAGCCCGCGCCCGCTCGTCGATGAACCACTTCTGCTTGCCCTCGCCCATGGCGCACCCCTAAAAGGAAAAAACCGAAGATCGTCTCGCCATGTCACGGCTCGACCAGAACCCCTTCACTTCTTCGTATAATCGGGGGAGGTTCGTGGCGTCGAGCGGGTAGGTCGTCGGAATGCTGGAAATGTCATCCCCTATCCCCTCCAAAATCGGCAAAATGTACCCGACCTCCCCCGGTTCATCCATGCCGATGAGCTTGCGGATTTCGGGGAACATGGGCATGACTAGCCGCCCTTCCGCCTCTTCCGACACACTTCGCGGATCGTCTTTAGACTCTTCCCAGCGAATTCCCCCGGAAACATGCTCCGCAACTTCGGCGGGGGGTTGGATGCACGCTCGATCCCGCTCCAACATACGGCTTTTGGACCGACCCCATCAAGCCAATTCTCATCGCGGGTTCGTGGGACGCGCCCGTTTCGGGCAGCCGCCTCGCCTGCCGCTTGCATGTTTTAACCGCGAGGTCTAAACTAAAATCCCGACGCCCCGCCACCGAGGCCCGAACACCATGACGACCGTCGCCTCCCTGGAAGCCCAGGACACTCTGCCCCAACTCCTGCGCCGCGTCGCGCAAGGAGAGGAAATCGTCATCACCGAAGGGGGCAAGCCGGTGGCCAAGCTGGCGCCCTATGGCGCCGGGGGACTGCCTGATGTGTCCCGGGTGATTGAGGAGTTCAAGGCCTATAGCCGCCGTCAGGGTCGCAGCCTTGGCGAACTTAACCCGCGCGACCTGATCGAAGAAGGCCGTCGCTATTAGAGTCCACCACCGAGGGCCGCATTCCCATGACGACGCCGGAGAGTTTCGTCCTCGACGGCTCGGCGGCCCTGGCGTGGTGCTTCCCAGACGAGCACGCCTCCTATCCGCAGTCGGTCCTCGATTCACTTGCCGTCACGGAGTGCGCCGTCCCATCCCTGTGGAGTCTGGAGGTCGCCAATGCCCTTCTAGTCGGCGAGCGTCGCGGCCGTTGCACGGCGGCCGACGTGGCCGCATGGCTTGGTTTCCTTGCGGCGCTGCCCATCCGGATCGACCCGGATACGGAAGCCCGGGCCTGGTCCGACACGTTAAGCCTCGCTCGCGCTCACAACCTCTCCGCCTACGACGCCGCTTACCTCGAACTGGCCGTCCGCCGCGGCTTGCCCTTGGCGTCGCTCGACAACAAACTCCGTGCGGCCGCCACTGCCGCGGGTATCGTTTTTTACACCCCGACGGCCCCGTGACCAAAACCGTTCGGTCGCCATTTTCCTTTCACCGGACGGCAAAATTCCCCAGCGCCCCGTCTTCTCTGGCGGCAGCGGCTGTTCACGCCGTTGCTTCCAAAATGGCCCGTTTTCATTGCCGGACGCTCCGGCGGGCCGGCGACCGTGCGCGGGATCGACCTGAATGGCACCGCTTCCTGGGACGCCAAGGCCAGTTCGGAGGAACGCAAATGATGCGGCCGTCCGGAAAGCCCGGATTCCATGACATCGATCCTCGCGCCCCATCACACCTGCTCGTCCATCTCGTTAAACTCCAGGTAGTGCAGATGCCGATACAGCGGGTTGCCGCCGATCAGCTCCTTGTGGACGCCGGAAGCGACGATGCGGCCCTTGTGCAACAGATACAGCGCGTCGCACGATTTGATCGTCGAAATCCGGTGCGGGAGAAAGATCACCGTCCGGCCGGGCAGCACCCGCGCCAGCGTATCGTCCAGAAGAGATTTCGTGTCCTCATCCAGCGCCTTTTCCGGCTCCTCGATGATGAGCAGGGCCGGGTCGCGCAGCACGGCCCGCGCCAGGGCGATGCGGAACTGCTCGCTGACGCCCAGCGAGTGGCCCAGTTCGCCGATCGGCGTCTCGTAGCCCTGCGGCAGCTTCTGGATGAAATGGTGGGCGTGGGCGATCTTGGCCGCCTCGATGATCTTGGGCAGCGTGTACGCCGTGTCGCCGCAGCCGATGTTGTTGGCCACCGTGTCGTGAAACACGAGGTTGTGCTGTAGAACGCAGGCGGTCTGCACGCGCAGCGAGTCCAGCGTCACCCAGCGCAGGTTGTGCTTGTCGATGCGGATCTCGCCCGAGGTCGGGTCGAGCAGCCGGGGGATCAGATAAACCAGGGCGTGTTTCTCCATTTCGTCGGCGCCGATCAGGCCGACGCGCTTGCCGGCCGGGATCGTCAGCGTCACCTCCTCCAGCAGCATCCGCGAGCCGCCCGGCTCCTTCAGCGTCACGTTGTCGAACTCGATCCGCTGGGCCAGCGGCGGCAAAAACTCCGCCCCGACCACCTGGCCCACGTCGCCGCGGCGCTCCAAAAACTTGAACAGCTGGACCGCCGACTCCCGGCCGCGTCTCAGGGTGCGCCGCAACGCCAGCCACTTTTCCGCCGGCCGGTACAGGCTCACCAGCGCCGTCGCCAGGGCCACCATGCCGGCCACGCCGAGGCGCCCCGACAGCACGATCACGCCGGCGACGTACAGCAGCAACAGCGTGCAGAGCACCGTCAATAGGATCAGCAGCGGCCGGGCCATCGCCTCGCCGCGGTGGCGGATCATCTGCGCCTGGGAGTAGCGCGCCAATTGCCGTTCCACGCGCGACTGGTTGAACTGCTCCATCAGGTAGCACTTCACCAGCCGCATCATCATCAGACTCTCGCGGATCACCGTCAGCCGTTCGGCCGCGTGGCGCGTGGCGGCGTCGCTCTCCCGCCGGAAGCGGGCGGTGATCCGGCCGCCGATCAGCCACACCAGCACGGCGAAAAGGAGAAAGGCCAGCGCCAGCCAGAACTGCACCACCAAAGCGAAGGCCAGCAGCAAACAGAACTTTACCGGCTCGCGGAAGTAGACGGTCATGCGGGCGTACAGGGCGTCGTGGACGGCTTCGATGTGCCGCGTGAAGACGCTGACCGCCTCGGTGGGGCCGAGGGCGCGGAAGGCCAACGTGCCCAGGCGGAATGTGTGGTGGTAGACGGCCCGCCGGAAGCGGTGCGAGGCGTGGATCGCGGCCCGCGCCGCCATTTCGTGCATGAGGATGAGGAGGCAGGTCCCCACGATGGCCAGGAAGACCGCCAGCAGCAGCAGGCAAGTCAGATGGAGCGGGAAGATCGACCGGGTGTTGGGATCGGCGTTCCACAGCCACGGGTTCCAGGCGGCGAACCAGGAGACGGCCCATCCCTGCACGTAGTCGTCGCGCAGGTAGGCGCGGACCACGGTGCTCAAGATGCCGTGGTCGATTTCGTGGTAATCGTCGCGCTGGAACAATTCGTGCAGTTTCGCCTCGGGAATCCTTTGGCGGTCGAAAAGAATGGTTGCCAGGTGGGCGCGCCAAAGGGCGTCGAGGTCCGCCGGATCGAGGGTGTTGGGGTCGGTCTCCGGCGACACCGGCAGCGCGGCCAAGGCCAGGGCCCGGGCGTCGTCGTAGCCCGCGAGCTTCAGCCGGATGATCCGTTGGTTGTTCGCCAAGTCGACCGGATTTTCGCCGTCGAGGGCGGCGGCCGTCAGCGGACCTTGCCCGGACGGATCGCCCGAGACGCCCACCGCCGTCGCCCCGCGGGCCGTCACCCGGGCCATGGCTGCCTGGGCCTCATCCTCGCCCGGCAGTTTGGACCATTCGGTGAGGAAAGGTTTCTGCTGCACCCACGTCGCGTCGTGGAACGTGGGCAGCTGGCCGCGCGACACCATCAGGTCGGCGAAGAGCCACAGCACCGCGAGCAGAATCACATAGACCAGGCAGGAGCCGACGGCCGCGACGTGGGCGGTCCACAAGGCCGTGCGGCTGTAGTTCAGATAAGCGCAGGCCTTGGCAAAGGCGGCGCCTTCGGTTTCTCGTTCCACGGACGTCTCCTCGGGGACCTGCTCCGGCCGGCGGCGCGGGATGGGATGAGATGGGATCGCGCCGGTGCATCGCGTCAACCACTCGTCGCTGTTGATTTTAGCAAAGTCCGGCGGACTTGCACTGACGATCCGGATGCGCGGGCCGTAAAATTCCTAACACCGGGCGTTACGACCGGAGTAGAATGATCGGCGGTGAGGGGCCGGCTTACGCCGGGCGCTCGCCGGGAGAGACGGAAGTTTTTTCCCGAACCGGCTAAATCCGGCGAACGCGGCGGCGAATAGCTTGGAGGGAGGGAGACGACCAAACACTCGTCGGGCCTCTCGGCCGTGGTTTCACGGATTCCGTTCCTGGAAAGGGGTACAGCACCATGCTTAAGAAGGCAGTGATTGCGGGGTTGGCGGTGGTGGTCGGCGTGGCCGTCCTGGCCTGGCTCAGCCCCAAGCTCATCAGCACGATCCGCTACCAGGCGGGTCAGGCGGTAGAGAGCGTCGAGAATGCGGTGCCGCTGGAGACCGAAATCGGTCGGCTGCGCGCCGAAGTGAAGCGCCTGGAAGCCGATGAACACCAGTCCTACGATTTGGTCGCTCATCAGGCAGTGGAAGTGGACAAGCTGCGCCGGGACGTGGACGACACGACCGCCGGCATGGACAAGCAGTGGACGAACATCGAAGCGATGCGGAACAGCCTCGGCGACGACGTGAAGACCTCGTTCCGCTTCGGCAACCGCACCTACTCGCGGGAGGAAGTGACGGAGCAGCTGGCCCGTGACTTCAACTCCTACCAGAACTGCGAAAAGGAGCTGAAGGCCAAGAAGGAGTTGCTGTCGGCCGCCGACAAATCGCTGTTCGCTTCCGAGAACCAGCTCGGCGCCCTCAAGGGCACGCGCCGCGACATGGAAGTGGAACTGGCCAAGCTGGAAGCCGACCTCAAGCTGGTCCGCCTGAAGGAAGCGCAGACCAGTGTGAAGGTGGACGACGGCGAATACGCTCGCGTCCGGGCCGACATCGCCAAACTGCGAGATCGGGTGGCCGAGAAGCAGAAGGCGCTCGATTATCAGGCCCAGTTCACCAACGGCGCGATCGACGCCACGGCCGTCTCCGATCAGCCGGACGAGAAGGACCTTCTCAAGAAGATCGACGAGCAGAAGGCCGGCCACAAGGCCGACGCCAAGAACGTGGCGGACGAGAAGTAATGGGTCGGGCAAAAGAGATTCACCGCGGAGAACGCGGAGAGCGCGGAGAGAAGAAAGAGCAAGACGCGAAAACGGTGTGGCCCCTTTGGTGCATCCTTTGTCTTTCTCCGCGTTCTCCGCGTTCTCCGCGTTCTCCGCGGTGAAACTTTTGGAATGGAACGAGCATGGCCGGGTTCGCGTGGTTGGCGCTGCGGCAGGCCCAGGAGGCGTTGAAACACGCCCGCCTGGAAGAAGCCTTGCGACTGCTGAACCAGCCGCACGCCCAGGAGCGCCGCGGGTCGGCGGCCCTGGTGAACCGGCTGGCGCGGGCGTTCGTGGAGCGCGCCGAGCGTTCCCTGCGGAAGGACGACGCGGAAGCGGCCTGGCGCGATTTGCTCCAGGCGGAACACCTGCAATCACAGGATAAACATGCGGAGCGGCTGCGCGACGCCCTGACGCGCCTGGGCGTGGCCGAAGTGCGGTCGCTGCTGCAAGCGGGCGAGCCGGGCCGGGCCGAAGAGGAAATCGCCCGCCTTCGCGGCAAACTGGTCCGCTCGTCCGAACTGCAAGTGATGGACGAAGGCGCCCGCGGCTGGCTGGCGGCCCGCGACCTCGCCGGGCGCGGCGAATTTGGGCAGGCGTTGGAGGCCGTGGACCGCGCACGCCGGCTGGTGAAAGACATCGGCGTTCTTGAAGATTACCGCAGAGACTTGACCGAACGGCGGGAGTCCTGCGGCGGCTCGCTGGCGCGTCTGCACGAGGCGGCCCATGCGGGGCGGTGGGCCGACGCCTTGGGGGCGGCCGAACAGGTGCTCGCCGTCGCCCCCCAGCACGCGGAGGCGCGCAAGGTTCGCGGACAGGCCTGGAAGGCGGTCGAGCCGGTTACGGTGGCCGTTGCCGGCCCCGAAACGGAAACCAATGGCGCGACGCAAGGTCCGCAAGCGTCGCCGGATCGCTTCCTGTTGTGGATCGACGGCGTGGGCGGCTATTTGGTCTGTCTCGGATCGCGTATCACCTTCGGCCAGGCGATCCCCGGTTCGGCCGTTGACGTGCCGCTGGTCGCCGACTTGTCGCGGATGCACGCCACGCTGACGCGGGACGGCGAGGGCTACGTTTTGGAGGCCGTCCGTTCCATCCAGGTGAACGGCCGGCCGGCGACGCGGGCGCTGTTGCGGCCCGGCGACCGGGTGACGCTCGGCCCTTCCTGCCAGTTCCAGTTCCGGCAGCCGGTGCCCGCCAGCGCCACGGCGCGCCTGGACCTGGTGAGCGGCCACCGTTTGCCGCTGGGCGTGGACGGCGTACTCGTCATGGCGGAAACGCTGGTGATGGGCGGCGGGCCGCAGGTCCACCTGACGGCGCCGGACCTGAAGGCGCCGGTGGTCTTCTTCCGCAACAAGGACGGCCTGGGCCTGCGGCATAGCGGCGGCCTGACCGTCAACGGTCAGAAGGTCCCGGAGCGCACCATCCTTGGAACGCGCGCCCTGGTGTCCGGGGATGACTTCGCCTTCGCCGTCGAGCCGGTCAAATGAGAGGAGGGGGGTGGCTTATGAAATTCACCTACAGTTGCGGACAGCGGCCCCTGGACGGCTTCACGATCAAGCGCGGCGTCGGCCGCGGCGGCTTCGGCGAAGTTTACTTCGCGGTCAGCGATGGCGGCAAGGAAGTGGGCCTGAAGCTGGTGCGCGGCGAGAGTCAGATCGAACTGCGCGGCGTGGCCCAGTGCCTGAACCTCAAGCACCCCAACCTCGTCGGCCTCTACGACCTGCGCATCGACCACCAGGGCGATCACTGGGTCGTCATGGAATACGTGGCCGGGGAACCGCTGAACGCGGTGCTGCAGCGGCACGCGCGGGGATTGCCGCGCGAGCTGGCCCGTGAATGGTTTTTGGGCCTGGCCCGCGCCGTCGGCTATCTCCACGACCACGGCATCGTCCATCGCGACCTCAAACCGGCCAACGTCTTCATCGAAAACGGCCACGTGAAGGTCGGCGACTACGGCCTGAGCAAGTCGCTCAGCGGCAGCCAGCGCACGGCCAACACGCAGAGCATCGGCACCGTCCACTACATGGCCCCGGAAATCTCCACCGGCAATTACAACAAGCAGGTGGACGTCTACGCCGCCGGCGTCCTCTTCTACGAGATGCTGACGGGCCGCGTGCCGTTCGACGGCGAGAGCGCCGGCGAAATTTTGATGAAGCACCTGACGACGCCGCCCGACCTGAGCAGGGTGCCAACCGAATACCTGCCGATCGTGGCCAAAGCGCTGGCCAAAAACCCGGCCCAGCGCTACGGCAGCATGGCGGAAATGGCCCGCGCCGTCGAATCCGTCCACGCGGCCGGGGAAGCGATCCCCGCGCCGCCCCCCCCCCGGCCGACGCCGTCGATCCCGACCGCCGTCCCGTCGCCGACGGTGCCGTGGCGTCCCACGCCGCCGCCGGCCCGGCCGGTCCTGACGGCGCTGCCCGCCTTCACCTTGCGCGACCAGATTGGCGAATTGTGCCGGTCGCTGTCGCTGACGGTCCTGTTCGCGGCCGTGGCCACGGTGCTGTGGGCGGCGCTGGGCCACACCCGCGATTTCAACTTCCTCGGCGCCGTCTTCTTCCTGATCGTCGGCGTGAGCTGGGCCGTGCTGATCCCATCGAAGTTCTGGACCGACCGCCGCGGCGACTCGTGGACGCGGCGGCTGGTGATGCTGGTTATCGGCGGCCTGCTCGGCTGCGGGGCGCTGTGGCTGGACGGTTGGGCGCCGGGACAGCCGCCGCCGGTGCGCCTCGCCTCGGACTCGCCGGCCTCGGCCCTGGCGTCGCTGGTGCCGACAGGCGTGCTCAACGAGGCAAGTTACATCGCCTACTTCTCCGTGGCCTTTTTCGCCCTGCGATGGTGGCGAATGACCGACCGCCGCCGGCCGCAGCGCTTCAGCTTCGCGCCCGTGCTGGGCGCCGCCTTCTGGGGCATGGTGCTTTTGCTGCTGGCCGGCCTGCAACTGTGGTACGGCGTCGGCGTGTTGACGCTGGCCGCCGCCGTGGTGCAGCTGGTCAGCCCGTGGGAGCCGCCGCCCCCGCCGACGCCCAAAAAGATGCGCCTGCGTTACGCCTGACGGCCGAAGGAGAAGGAATGAGCGCCATGCGTCCGTCTTTCTGGATAAAGTGGGTTCCTGTTGCCGTTTTTGCCGTCGCCGTGTCGCCGTGCGCCGTGCGGGCCGCCGACCCGCCCACGCCGGCCGAGGCCGTGTCGGCCCACCTGGTCCGCGTGGACACCGACCCCGGCCGCGGCGAGACCGAAGAGGCCGCGCGAGACGAGGCCCGGAAAAAGGCGTGTGGCTGGTTCGAGGATTATCTCGATTTCAAATACGGCGACATCGGCTGGAAGCCGACGGCCGAGGAACTGATCGGCGAGAACGTGGTGCGCCTGGACCGGCCGCAAGAAATGGACATTAAGGATCTGCATGGCTACGAGGTGACGGCCCACGTCGATCTGAGCGACGCGGCCCTGCGCCGCCTCCAGCCGGAGGTGGACCGGGCGCGGCGGCAGACCCTGGAACAGGTCCGGTTGCAGCGGCAAGGCATCGCCGCCCGCGCCCTGGCGGCGCTGGTCGCGTTGTGCCTGGTCGTGTTGGGCTACCTGCGCCTGGAGGAGCTGACGCGCGGCTATTACACCGTGCTCCTCCGCCTGACGGCCGGGGCCGTGGTGCTGCTGACCGTGGCGGGGCTGCTCCTGTTGCCCTGAACGGCCGGGTGACGGCCCTCAATTCTGCTGCCCGCTGATGAAATCGCCGCCGTCGATGGAGAAGCGCCCCGTACTGCGGATATAGATGATCTTTTTCCCCTCGACGATCTGAGGCTCGGCGCCGCGCTGCTTGATCTTGTTGAGCCGCGCCACGCCGCCGGGGCCGCCCTCGAAGATGATCTGGTCCTTGGCCTCGTTGTAGGTCATCACCTCGCACAACGCCGTGAACTCCCGCGACTGGGCCGTGACGTTGCCCTTGGCGATCATTTCCTTTTGCGACTTCGTCTTGTCGCCGCGGTCGTACACGTCGAGGCGGTCGCCGCGCAGGTACATCGCCCCCTCCGGCAGATGGTCGAGCATGGCGTCGAGGTCGATCTCGATGTTGGGGTTCTCGCACGGCATGTCGAGCACGCGCACGTTCTCCAGGAACACCGCGCGGTTCGTCTTGCTGTTGGCGTACATGCTGCCGTGGAAGTTGATGTAGGTCAGCTTCATCGGCTGGTCGGCCTTCGACGCGGCGCCGGCCTTGTTGGGCGCGGCGGCCGGCTTCGCGCCGGGCTTGGCCGCTTCCACCTTGGCCCCGGCGGGGCGCGGCGGGCCGGACGGGTCCTCGTCGGCGGCCCCGCGCTGGAACATGCGGAGGTCGCCCGGCCCCGGCGCGTGGATTTCGTTGCCGTCGCTGCCCGCCGCCGGCTTGGCGGGACCGGCGTCGTCCGGCTCCAGCGCGTCCATGACCAGGGAAGGCGACTGGAGCCGGTGGTAGCTGATGACGCGGTCGCCTTCCAGGGTGCGGTCCTCGACGCGGACGTCTTCGTAGCTAACCAGCTTTTTCACGCGCGGCGGCGGCCCGTCGTGGTTGCCCTCTTTCAGAGAGATCGCATGGTCGAATAAGACGCTCAACTCCTTGCACGCCAGGCGGGAGTTGTCCTGCTCGGCCTGAACGCCCTTGCGGAACTCGGCGTGCTTGCCGGTGAAGAACATTTCGTCGTTCCAGTGGACGGTCATCGGCACTGCCTTGGCGAGGCTGTCGCCCTGGAAGTTGGTGCGGCTCTCCATCTGCATGGCGCCCGGCCCTTCCACCCACGCCTTGTTGGCGGCCTGGTCGATGTTGATCACCGGGCCGATGATGTAGATCTTGTCCATCAGCAGCTGGGCGAGGTCGCCCTCCACGACCAGGAAATTGCCCTCCGGATGGTAGGTCATGTCCAGCGCGGCGCCCTTGATGTCCACGCCCTTCTCGTCGGCCTTGGCGGG
>Ga0182024_10003157_pt1 | contig 39647 bp, 37 predicted proteins | sample P32metaG_FD_120480 | JGI IMG/M metagenome (GOLD analysis project Ga0182024, IMG submission 120480) | Permafrost microbial communities from Stordalen Mire, Sweden - P3-2 metaG (Illumina Assembly) | ecosystem: Environmental > Terrestrial > Soil > Wetlands > Permafrost | place: Sweden: Stordalen...
AAAGACATGCTTGGCGGTATCCAGGCCAATTCTGATAATGCTCATCGGACGGCTCCCTTGCTGGATTGCATCAATCACAGCCTGGCACACTCAATGCCGTCGGGGGCCGTCCACCCCAACACTTATCCGGCGACGGAGCCGTTGAGAGGTGGATCCCGGCTTTCGCCGGGAATGCGGACTGAGGGATCGGCAATGAGAGTAGCCGGCTCAATCACGGCTCCTCTCCGCCTTGTAGTCGAACGAACCGTCCCATTCGAGTTTTCCGAAAAGATCTTTGGCGGCCTGCCGATTGACGGGCTTGTCATGGCCCAGCTGCTCCGCGGCACGCGGGCGGTTCCAAAATTCCGCCTGCTTCGCTGGTTCCTCGTTCGCGATGCGGCGCTTCAGCTTACGGAGCGCCTTCGGGGTCAGCTCGGGTTTGTCGTTCATTGTCATCACACCGCCATCCAGCCGCCATCGACATTGTAGGCCGCGCCGGTGGCGTAGCTGGCGCGCTCCGACAAGAGCCACACCACCATCTCGGCGATCTCGCCCGGCTGACCCATCCGGCCTAACGGGGTCTGCGCCATAATCCACTCGCCGCGCCGCTGCAGAGCGCCCTCGGTCATCGGGGTCTGGATGAAGCCGGGGCAGACCGCATTGACCCGGATATGCGCCTCGGCATATTCGAGCGCGGCGGTCTTGGTGAGGCCGATGACGCCGTGCTTCGCCGCGACATAGGCCGATGATGTCTGCAGGCCGATGAGGCCGGCGATCGACGCGGTGTTGACGATCGCGCCGCCGCCCTCTTTCAGCATCACGGGGATTTCCTCCTTCATGCAGAGCCACACACCCTTCAGATTGACCGCGATCATGCGGTCGAACGATTCTTCCGACCATTCCGCCGTCTTCTTGCCCGCGGCATTGACCTGAAAGCCCGCGATGCCGGCGTTGTTGAAGGCGCAGTCGAGCCGACCGTAGGCGGTCACCGTGTCCTCGACCATCGCGCGCACGTCCCCGGCGCGCGTCACATCGCCGGTGAGGGTGATCGCCTGGCCGCCCGTTTCGTTGATCTGCGCCACGGTGTCGCGCGCCGCGGCGGCGACGAAATCGGCGACCGCGACGCGCGCCCCCTCGCGCACCATGGCGAGCGCGGTGGCGCGGCCGATGCCGCCGCCGCCGCCGGTCACCAGCGCGACCTTGCCGTCGAGGATTCCCGCCATGCTTTCCTCCCACCGAAGACATTGGATGGGAGGATAGCGCGGCGCGGGGTTTGGCGACACAATGGCCGCATGCCCTGTCAGTCAGCCCGAAAGATGATGCGATGACCGAGGATTGGACCAAGCTGAGCAATGATCTCGAGCGCCTCCTCAAGCTGCGCTCGTTCGTGTTCGGGATGAAGCTCTACGAGGACCGCGCGGAGATGGAGGCGATCCCGCGCATCCGCCGCCCGAAATCGGTGCACACGCTCGACCAGGTGGTGGGACAAGCCTCGCGGCTCGGCTGGACGATCGGGATCACCGCCGAGGACCTCGTCGGCGCGCAATGCCGCGCCGTGGTGGGCCTCGGCAACGCCAAGGACGCGGCCTGGCTCTCGGGCCAGCACATGGTCGGCGTGTGGTACAGCACCGAAGAGGACGCGAGCGCCCACCAGGCGGCGATGGAATGCGTGCCGGACGGCCGCTTCCAAGCGCTCGCGCTGTCGCCCTTGACGAGCGGCCGGCTCGACCCGCCCGACATCGCCCTCTTCTACGCGACCCCCGGCGCGATGATCTATTTCATCAACGGGCTGCAATGGGCCGGCTACAAGCGTTTCGACTGGAGCATCGTCGGCGAGTCGGCCTGCGCCGATTCCTGGGGCCGCGCCTTGAAGACGCGGGACCCCAGCCTCTCGATCCCGTGCTTTGCCGAGCGCCGCTATGGCGGGGTGCTCGACGACGAGATGCTGATGGCCTTGCCGCCCGATTACCTCCCAAAGGCGATCGCCGGGATGGAGGCCTTGGCCAAGAACGGGCTGCGCTACCCGTTCCCGCAATACGGCATCCAGCAGGACGTCCGCGCCGGGATGGCGGTCAGCTACCCCGGCAGGGGAGGGTGAGTCGTCAGAATGGATTTTGAGCAGGTTGATCCACCGGTGCTGGCCCCTCACCCCAACCCTCTCCCCGCAAGCGGGGCGAGGGAGCCAGCGGCGACTGCGCCCTTTCTTGACCCTCTCCCCGCAGGCGGGGAGAGGGAGGGACCCGTCGCCGAAGGCGATGGGAGGGTGAGGGGGTGATTTTCCGGCTCACCGGGGCGCGGCGGCGATGTTGCCGCCGTCGACGGTGACGAACGCCGCCGAGGTGTTGCGCGCCAATGCCAGGTCGAGAAAGGCTTGCGCCACGTCCTCGGCGGTGACCTCGCGGCCGAGCAGGTTGCGCGCCATGTAATTGGCGTCGCTCATCCCGTAGGCGGCGGCGCGCTCCTTGATGAATTCGCGAGTAAGCAAGCCGCCGCGGATGCCGTCGGCGTTGACCGCGTTGGAGCGGATGCCGTCGGCGCCGTATTCGAGCGCATATTGCCGCATCAGAAAGAGGGTCGCCGCCTTGGGCAGCCCGTAAGGTCCGGCATTCGGCCCCGGGCTCACCGCCTGGCGCGAGACATTGAACAACAGAACGCCGCCGGTGCCCTGTGCCCGCATGATGCGGACCGCGTTTTGCGCGACCGATTGATGGGCGAAGAAATTCAATTCGAAGCTTTGCCGCAGCACCGCATCGTCAACCTCGCCGATGCGGCCCTGCCAGGCCGCGCCGGCATTGGAGACGACGATGTCGACGCCGCCGAAGCGCGCGGCGATCCGCTCGAAGGCGCCATGCACCGCCGCCGGGTCGGTCACGTCGCAAACGAGGCCGAGCCCGCCGAGCTTTGTCGCCGCGTCCTCAGGCCCGGCGCCGTCGCGGTCGAGGAGCGCGATCTCGGCGCCGGCATTCTTCAGGGCGCGTGCCGTAGCGAGCCCGATCGTCCCGGCGCCGCCGGTGATCAGCGCGACCTGGCCGAGGAGCGGCTTGTCGACCGCGCCGCCGAGCTTGGCCTGTTCCAAGGACCAGTATTCCATCTCGAACAGCTCGGCTTCGCTGAGCGATTGGAAGGTGCCGACCGCCTCGGCGTCGGTCACCGTCGCGACCCAGCTTTCCGCGAGATCAGCGGCGACCGCCGCGTCCTTGGCGCTGCGCCCGAGGCCGAAGAGGCCGATGCCCGGCACCAGGATCACCCGCGGGATGGGATCGAGCTCGCGCTTCCCCCTCCCTGACCCTCCCCCGCTTGCGGGGGAGGGAAGGGTGGGGGCCGCCGAGGCAGCGTTGTGGCGCGCGAAATAGGCGTGGTAGTCGGCGATGAAATGCCCGACCGCGCCCTGCACCGACAGCTTGAATTGGTCGAGATGGCCCCTTTCCGGCGGCGGCACGATCAGCGGGTAGTTCTTGGTACGGATCGTGTGGTCGGGGGTGGCGACGCCGGCCTGGCCGTAACGCGATAACTCGGCGCCGTTGACGAAATTGAGGATCGCCGGCCCAGCGCGAAAATCCAAGACGAAGCGCTTGTAGTTCCCCGGAATCGCCGGGTCGGGAAGCGCGCAGGCGCCGCGCAGGATAAGCGCGATCTCGGCCGCACCGGCCACGGCGGCGGGCAGCTTCGCCGCTGCGAAAACGCTGCCGCGGCCGCTCGCGAGGCGCTCTTCTGCCAAGCTCACGATCGCGATCATCCGCTCGTAGGCCTCGCGCGCATCAGCGCCAAAGCTGAAGACGCCGTGCTTCACCAGTACCAGGCCCTCGACCGCGGGATCCGCTTCGAAAATTTCGGCCGCCGCCTTGGCGAGGAGGAAGCCCGGCATGATGTAGGGCACGATCCCGACTTTGGGGCCATAGAGGTCGGCGATGCGCTCGGCCGCGTCGGGCTGGTCTGCGAGGCTCAAGACCGCCGTCGCGTGGGTGTGGTCGATGAATTTGTGCGGCAGAAAGGCGTGCAGGAGGGTTTCGACCGATGGGTTGGGGGCGCCCGGATCGAGCAGATTAGCGCGCTGGATGCGCACCATGTCCTCGTCGGTCAGTGCGTCGCGCGCCCGCAATTTCTGGATCGGCGCGAGACGCACGGCGGGAAGGCCGGGCGGCTCGATATTCGCCATGTCCCAGCCGCTGCCCTTGACGCACAACACCTCGGCGGGCTCGCCCAAGAGATCGGGCAGCACGGTCTTGACCGATGTGTTGCCGCCGCCGTGCAGCACGAGGCGCGGATCGCCGCCGAGGAGGCGCGAGGTATAGACGCGGAACGCCAAATCGCGCCCGACCCCCGCCGCGCCATAGCGACCAACCATCGCCTCGGCTTCGCCCTCCGACCACACGCTACGCATGGCGCCTCCTTCCGGCTCGCGTGCCCTTTATTGTCACTGCGAGGGACGCGAAGCAATCGACGGCGGCGTCCATGCGGCGTTCGCTGGCGAACTGGCGGCATCACCCCCACCCAAACCCTCCCCCATCGAGGGGGAGGGCTTCCGCGCGGCACTCGCCGAAAGACAGGCAAACATGCGGCCTGCTGCGCCGATCGGGAGACTCTTCCGGAAGCCCTCCCCCTCGATGGGGGAGGGTTTGGGTGGGGGTGATGTCTCGCGCGCCGCACGCCTCAGTGCGGCGCCTCGCGCGATGGGCGGGTTGATTCGAGGCCGGCCGGGTCGCCAACCACGGCAAAGCTCAACCGGGCCGGGTCGTAGAGGCGGCGGGCCACCCTTCGCGCCTCGTCCAGGGTGACGCCGCCGATCAGCGCCGGGCGGCGGTCGAGGTAATCGATGCCGAGCTTGTCGGTCTGCATCTGCACGAGCACCCCGGCGATCCGCCCGGTCGAGTCGAGGCCGAGCGGGAACGAGCCGGCCAGATACGCCTTGGCGTCGCGCAACTCTGCTTCGCTCGGGCCATCCTCGCGCATGCGCTGCCATTCCGCGCGGATCAGCGCGATCGATTCGGCGACCCGGCTGTTCTCGGTGGCGATGCTGCCGAAGATCAGCCCGGCATGGCGATAGGGCACCAGCGCGGTCGAAACGCCATAGGCAAGCCCGCGCTTTTCGCGGATCTCCTTCATCAAGCGCCCGCGAAAACCGCCGCCGCCGAGGATGTCGTTGAGGACGTAAGCGGCATACCAATCGGGGTCGTCGCGCTTCGGCCCGGCCTGGCCAAAGCTGACGGCGCTTTGCGGCACCGGCGTGCGGCTGACGACGAGAGCGCCATCATCGCCCGGGTGTGCCTCGGCAATCTCGGCGCCGTCATCGCCGGATTGGTCACCGGAGGGCAAGCCGCCGAACACCCGGTCGAGGAGACCCGAGAGCTGCGCCGCGGTGATGTCGCCGACCGCGCTGACGACCAGACCCTTCTTATGAACATGACGGGCGACGAAATCGGCAAGATCGGCTCGGCCGATCGCCGCCACGCTCGCCGGGGTACCGTCGCTGTCCTTGCCGTAGGGATGGTCCTCGAAGGCGTCGCGCATCCACAGCCGACCGGCCAGCGAGTGTGGGTTGCGCGCCTGCCGCGCCAGCATGGCGATCGTCTCGGCGCGGATGCGCTCGATCGCATCCTCGGCGAAGCGCGGTTCCTTAAGCGCAACGCGCAGGAGATCGGCGGTCTCGGTCAGATTGCGCGTCAGCATCCTGAGGCTGCCGCTCAATTCATCCTGCCCGGCGCCAAACTCCAACTCGCCGGCAAGCTCGCCGAGCCGGCGCTGATAGGCGGTGCTGTCGTAGTTCCCGGCTCCCTCGTCGAAGAGGGCGGCGGCCATTGACGCGGTACCTTCCTTGCCCACCGGATCGAGCGCGGCGCCGCCGGCAAAGGCGAAGGCGAGGGTCACGATCGGGATCGAATGGTCCTCGACGAGCCAGGCTTCGACCCCGCTGGCGCCGCTCACCCGCTCGATCGACATCGCCGCGGCGGGCAGCACCGGTGCCCCGAAGAGCGCCGCGGCGATCAGCATGACCATCGCGATCATCAGGCGGCGGCTCATGAATTGTGCTCCGGCAAAAGGATTCCGGTCGCCGAATTGCGCAGCGTCAAGACGGCCCGGGCGGCCGCCTCGATTTCGGCTGAGGTGACCGCGCCGATATGCTCCGGCCAAAGGGCGACGTCGTCGAGGGTCTGGCCGATCGCCAGCGCGGCGCCGACGATGTCGGCCGGACCGGAAAGGCTGTCATGGGCGTAGATTGCGGCCGCCTGCATGCGCTGTTCGGCCCGCCGCACTTCGCCCGCATCGACGCCATGCTCGAGGAGGAGATGCAACTGCGCCTCGACCGCCGCTTCCAGCTCGGCGGCCGCGATTCCGGCCTTCGGTGTGGCGTAAATCGCGAAACTGCTCAGGCCGATCGAACTCGCCGCATAATCGGCGCTCGCCGACAGCGCGATGCCACTGTCGAGGACAAGCGCCCGATAGAGCCGCGAATCCGCGCCGCCGCCGAGGATCTCGGCGAGGACCTCCAGCGCGTAGGCCTGGGTTGTCGCGCCGGCGCGATGGCTCGGCGCCAGATAGAGCCGCCGCCAGCTCGGCTGGGCGACGCGTTCGCTCTTCATCTCGAGCCGGATGGCGGCCTGATGCTCGGGTTCGTCGAGCCGGACGCGCTCCGGGAGGGCGCGCGCCGCGAGCGGCCCGAAATTCTTTTCGGCGAGGCGGCGCACCTCGGCGGTGTCGGCATCTCCGGCGACGATCAGGATCGCGTTGTTGGGCATGTACCAGTCGCGATAGAAGGCGAGCGCATCCGCGGTGCCGAGCCGCCGGATCTCGGTTTCCAGCCGATCGTCGGAACCCGGTCGGAGGCGTTGAGAAAGAGGTCCGCCGTGAGCTGCTCGCGCAACAGCGCGGAGGGATCGTTGTCGATGCGCGTGCGGCGCTCTTCGAGGACGACGGCGCGCTCCGGGACCACGACGGCGTCGTTGAGCACGAGCCCGGTCATGCGATCGGCTTCGAGCCCCATGACCAGATCGAGCCGGTCCTTCGCCACGGTCTCATGGAAGACGGTGTAGTCCTCGGTGGTGAAGGCGTTGTTGCGTCCACCGCCCTGCGCGATCAGCGCGCTGAACTCGCCGGGCGGATGCGCGGCGGTGCCCTTGAACATCAGATGCTCGAGAAAATGGGCCGACCCGGACTTGCCGCGCGGGTCGTCGGCGGCGCCGATCTTGTACCAGACCATCTGGGTGACCGCGGGGACCCGATGGTTGGGCAGCACCACGACCTCCAGCCCATTCGCCAGGGTAAAGCTTTCGGCGCCGAAATGTTGCGCCTGGGCGGGCGATGCCGCCGCGATGCAGATAAGCAAAGGTAGCAAGATCGCGCATTTGCGCCCGAGTGCGGCGCCAAAATTGGCGCGAATTGCCCTAAAAAAACCCCCCTTGCCCGGGCTTGTCCCGGGCATCCACGTCTTCCTGTCACGCAATCCCGGAGCGGAAAAAGACGTGGGTAGCCGGGTCAAGCCCGGCCACGGGGTGATTGTATTTGGATGTGAGCCATTCTCTGCAATATTCCCGCCGCTGGGCAGCACCTCTGGAACTCGCATTTGCTTCCCAGCCGCGTTCAATAGACGCCCTTGAGCGGGGTGGTTTCGCGCTTATCGACCGCACCGCCCGATGCGCTGTCATTGGCCCCGAGCAGCTTGCTGGCGAGGCTTTGATCGCCGACCTGCTGGCCGGCATCGGGTTGCGCAGCGCTATTGGCAACCCCGCCCGCGGGGGTTTTCAAAACGGCCGTCGCCCGCTTGCCGGGCTCGCCGGGCCCGGCCGTGTCGATGACCTTGCGCGCCTTGTCGGCCGCGCTGGCCTCCTGCGGGCGCGGCGCGCCAGGCTGTGGCGGGCGCAGGTCGAACTCGGGCGGGATCGTCAACGGCGCCCGCGACTCGACCGCGAATTCGTCGGGTCCGACCCGGTCGAGGCCGACGACGCGCCGGAAATCGCTACAACCCGGCAGTAGCAGGGTCACCCCGAGACAAGCAACCGCAAATAGAGGGACGCGATAGGGTCCAACAGCGGCTTGATCACGATCGATCATGGTGAAAGATCTTCCCTCCCGTTTGCTTGTGGCGCCGCGCGCCGCGCCAGCATGCCGTCAACGAGCATTGCCGCCACCCCGAGGCAAATGGCGCTGTCGGCGAGATTGAATGCCGGCCAATGCCATGAGGCGAGGTGAAAATCAAGGAAGTCGATGACCGCGCCGAAACGCAGCCGATCGACAACATTGCCGATCGCGCCGCCGATGACGAGGCCGATCGCGGCGGCAAGAAAGGTTGCGCGAACCCGGTTGAGCCAGATCACCAGGACAAGGATGATAACGAGGGCGAGGAGCGAGAAGATCAGCGAATTGACCCCGGTGCGGTTGAAGAGGCCAAAGCTGACCCCGGGATTGCAGGTCAGGACAAGGTCGAAAAACCGGCTGACCCGGACACGATGGAGGGCGCAGCCGGGCTCTCCGAAAAACCTCAGCACCAGCGCTTTGCTTATTTGATCGAGGATCGCCGCGGCCGCCGCCACGGCGAGCCCGCGCCCGAGCATCACCCGGCCGCCCGGAGAGCCGCACTGGCCCCGCGGTCGAGGACTTCCGCGCAGCGCCGGCAGAGATCCTCGTGCCCGGGAACGCGGCCGACCTCCGGCAAGACCCGCCAGCAGCGCTCGCAACGTGTCCCCGCCGCCGGCACCACAATGACCCCGATCCCGGCGACATCGGCAAGCGTGAACGCGCCCTCGGGCGGCGCCGCGGCCCGGGCCGTCCCGGAGGATGTGATGCACAGTTCGGCGAGGTCGACATCGCGCAGCGCGATGAGGAGCCGCTCCGACACGAACAATTCGACTTCCGCCTGCAGGCTGGAGCCGATGCGCTTTGCCGCGCGCTCGACCTCGAGCGCGCCGGTCACGACCCGGCGCAGGTCGCGCAATTCGGCCCAGCGCGCGCCCAGCGCCGGGTCATGCCAGGCGCCGGGCACCTCGGCGAACAATTCGAGATGGACGCTAGCCCCGGGGCCGCCGCCATGACGGGCCAGCCAGGCTTCCTCCGCTGTGAAGCAGAGGATCGGCGCGAGCCAGCGCACCAGGCAATCGAAGGTGCGGTCCAAGACCGTCCGCGTCGCGCGTCGCCTCATATCGTCGCCGCCGTCGCAGTAGAGGCAATCTTTGCGGATATCGAAATAAAACGCCGACAGATCGACCGCGCAGAAATTATGGAGCGCGGTGAACATCGTGTGGAAATCGTAGGTCTCGATCGCGCTCCGCACGACCTGGTCGAGTTCGCGGAGGCGGTGCAGCACCCAGCGCTCGAGTTCCGGCATGGCTTCAGCGCCAACCGCTTCGGCCGGCGAGAAGCCGGCGAGCGCACCCAGGAGATAGCGCAGCGTGTTGCGCAGGCGGCGATAGCTGTCGCCCATATGCTTCAGGATCTCGGGGCCGATCCGCAGATCCTCGGCATAATCCGAGGCGACCACCCAGAGCCGCAGGATGTCGGCGCCGCTCTCTCGCATGACGTCCTGCGGCGCGATCACGTTGCCCAGTGATTTCGACATCTTGCGGCCCTCCTCGTCGAGCACGAAACCGTGCGTCAAGACGGCTTCGTAGGGCGCCCGCCCACGCGTGCCGCAGGCTTCGAGGAGGGATGAATTGAACCAGCCGCGATGCTGGTCCGAGCCTTCGAGATAGAGCGAGGCCGGCCATTTGAGCTCGGGCCGCTGTTCGAGGACAAAGGCGTGGGTGGAGCCCGAATCGAACCACACCTCGATGATGTCGGTGACTTTGTCCCATTCCGCGGAATCGTAGGCGTTGCCGAGGAAGGACTGGGGGTCGGTGGTGTACCAGGCGTCGGCACCCTCGCGCTCGACGGCGGCGGCGACCCGCTCGACGACGGCGCCGTCGCGCAGCGGCTCGCCGGTCTTCTTATTGACGAAGACCGGGATCGGCACACCCCAGCTGCGCTGGCGCGAGACGCACCAATCGGGCTTCGATTCGATCATCGAATGGATGCGGTTCTTGCCCTGCGGCGGGATCCAGCGCGTCTCCTCGATCGCCGCCAATGCCTTCTCGCGCAGCCCGTTCGCCGACATGCTGATGAACCATTGCGGCGTGTTGCGGAAAATGAGGGGCGCCTTCGAGCGCCAGGAATGCGGGTAGGAATGGACGAGGGCGCCGCGCGCCACGAGGCCGCCCGCCGCCTCGACCGCCGCGATGACCGCACTATCGGCGTCGCCCGGCTTTCCGTCCGGGCGATAGACGGCACGCCCGGCAAAGAGCGGCACCTGCGGCAGATAGACCCCGTCCGGGCCGACCGTCTCGGGCACCGCCAGGCCGTTCGCCTGGCCGAGGTCCCAGTCATCCGCGCCATGACCGGGCGCGATGTGGACGAGGCCAGTGCCCTGGTCGGCCTCGACAAAATCCGCGGGCAATAGCGGCACGTCGAAATCATAGCCCTGGCCCGCCAGCGGATGGCGGCAGATCGTTCCAGTGAGCGCGGTGCCGGGCAACACGTTGAGGACGGTATGGCGCTCGATCAATGCCTTCTGGCACAGCTCGTCGATGAGCGGCAGCGCGACCACCAGCTTCTCGCCGAGATCATGCGCTCCCCGATACGGGATCGCGCGGCTCTTCTCGGCGACCGCATCGACCTGGATGACGGCATACTCAAGCTCGGCGCTGTAAGCGATCGCGCGGTTGCCCGGCAGGGTCCACGGCGTCGTCGTCCAGATCACCGCCGTTGCGCCGGCGAGTACAGCCTGGCTCGGATGGACGACCGGAAAGCGCACCCAGACCGTGTTCGAGCGGTGGTCGTGGTACTCGACCTCGGCTTCGGCGAGCGCGGTCTGCTCGACGATCGACCACAACACCGGCTTCGCGCCCTTATAAAGCCCGCCATTGACGAGGAACTTGCCGATCTCGCGGACGATCTGCGCCTCGGCCTCGAAGCTCATTGTGAGGTACGGGTTATCCCAGTCGCCGATGACGCCGAGGCGCTCGAACTGCTCTTTCTGGCGCTCCACCCAATAGGCCGCGAAATCCCGGCATTCCTGGCGGAACTGCGCGATCGGCACGCTATCCTTCGACTGCTGCTTGGCGCGGTATTTTTCCTCGACGATCCATTCGATCGGCAGGCCGTGGCAATCCCAGCCCGGCACATAAGGGGCGTCCTTACCGAGCATCTGCTGGGCGCGGTTGACGACGTCCTTCAGGATCTTGTTGAGGGCATGGCCGAGGTGGAGATCACCATTGGCGTAGGGCGGCCCGTCATGCAAAACGAACTTCTCGCGGCCCCGGGCAGCCTCGCGCAGCTTCTGGTAGAGGCCCATCGCCTGCCAGCGCTGGACAAGCGCCGGTTCGAGCGTCGGCAGGCCGCCGCGCATCGGAAACTCGGTCTTGGGCAGGAAAACGGTCAGACGATAATCCGTCGGCATGGCAAATCCCGGGATGAATGCAAAAAGACGCGATCGGTCCCGATCCTCAGCCGAGGATCGGCCCGGTAATTCGCAGCATCCACCCGCTTCTCGCCAGCATCGCCCAGATATAGCAGCGGCGCGGGCCGAATTCGAGGGGGTTGTGCCGGCGCGCCAAGGCAATCGCATTTGGCTTGCTCACTCCCTCCCCCTGGATGGGGGAGGGCCGGGGTGGGGGTGAATTGTCCGCTTGGCATCCCGACCGAACTGGCGACCCAGCACGATCACCCCCACCCAACCCTCCCCCATCAAGGGGGAGGGCCTTCAAATACGATAGCCCTGCGGCGCGCTCCCGTCCGCAGACCTCACAATCAATCCGGCCGGAGCGCGGCAGCGGTCCAGTCTATTCGCATTTAGGCATAGGGCGTTCGTCGGGGCGGCCCCGCGATTCGACCCAGGCAACGACATCCTCATGCTGCACCACCCGCCCGGCATCGGTGTCGCGGAGGCCCCGCTCGATTGCAGAGACTTGCCACCTGTGTAGGTCGACGGCCCCTTTACGCGCGTTGCTCATGCCTGATCCAGTCCCGCCAAGATCGCCCGCGCCGTCTGCGCGTCCTCGGCGATCTGCGCTTTGAGCGCGTCGAGCCCGGCGAATTTCTTCTCCGGGCGGATGAATTCGACGAGCGAGACGCGCAGGTGGCGGCCGTAGAGATCGGCGTCGATGTCGAAGAGATGGGCTTCGAGGCGGGGCTCGGGGGTGCCCACCGTGGGGCGTAGGCCGATATTGGCGACGCCGTCGATCGTGCGTCCGGCAAAGGCGTCGTCGGCGCCGTCCCCTGAAACGCGCACGGCATAGACCCCGAAGGCGGGATGCAAATTCTCGCCGAGGCCGAGATTGACCGTCGGGAAGCCGATCGTCCGGCCGCGCCGGTCGCCGACCATGACGCGCCCGTCGATCTCCCAGAAGCGGCCGAGTTGGGCGGCGGCCTCAACTGGCTTGCCGGCCTTCAGTAGCTCGCGGATATGGGTCGAGGAATAGACCGCCGCGTCGGGGCCGCTCACCGGCTCGATCACCGTGAGGCCAAAGCCGTGCTCGGCCCCGGCGGCGCGCAGCATCTCGGGCGTGCCGCGGCGGCGGTTGCCAAAGGTGCAATCGTGCCCGACGACGATGTGCGTGACGCCGATCGCGCCGACGAGCACCTCCTCGACAAACGATTCGGCGCTCTTCCTGGCGAACGCCATGTCGAAATGCTGGACGAACAACAGGTCGACCCCAAGCCGCTCGATCTCGCGCTCCTTGACCCGGAACGGGGTCAGCCGGAACGGCTCGCCCCCGGGCACGAAGACGCCGCGCGGATGCGGCTCGAAGGTGAGGACCGCGGCCGGCACGCCATCGGCGCGCGCGCGATCGCGCACCTTGGAGATCAGCGCGGCATGGCCCCGATGGAGCCCGTCGAAATTGCCCATCGCCAAGACCGCGCCGCGCGGATGGCTCGATCCGGAACCGGGATGTCGGACGATGCGGAGCACGGCTGTATTTATCGCCAGAATTCGCGACAATGTTCGCGGCGGCGAAAATAGCCGGTGGCGTGGCCGAGCGATAGCCTCGGCGCCACCGGCGACAGGAGATTGACGGGTGGAAGACGCGGCATCGCCGTTGCGCGAGGCGTGGTACTACGCGGCGCCGAGCCGCAAGGTGGGGCGCGGCCATACGCTTGCCCGCACCATGCTCGGGGAACCCATCCTCATCGGCCGCGACCGCGCGGGCTCCGTCTTCGCGCTGCGCGACATCTGCCCGCATCGCGGGATGCCGCTCTCGTTCGGCGGCTTTGACGGCAGCGAGATCGAGTGTTGCTACCACGGCTGGCGCTTCGCCACCGACGGGCGTTGCACCCATATCCCCTCGCTGGTCGAGGGGCAGTCGTTCGATCTCGCCCGTGTCGGGGTCGCCCGGTATGCAGCGCGCGAGGTGCAGGGCAACATCTGGGTCTTCTTCGGCAGCGAACCGAGCGCGGCGCCCGATATCCCGGTGCTCGACGGCTTTGCCGAATCGGCGGTGCCGGACCTCGTCGAGACCGTGCGCTTCGGGGCGGCGATCGACCATGCCGTCGTCGGGCTGATGGACCCGGCGCACGGCCCCTTTGTCCACGGCTCCTGGTGGTGGCGCTCGCGCCACTCGGTCTATGACAAGGCGAAGGCGTTCGAGCCCTCGCCCTGGGGTTTCACGATGAGCCGGCACGCCCCGTCCGCCAACTCGCGGGCCTATCGGCTGCTCGGCGGGGCGCCCGAGACCGAGATCGCCTTCCGTCTACCGAGCGTGCGCGTCGAAGAGATCCGCGCCGGCCGCTGTCGGGTCGCCAATCTGACCGCGCTGACCCCGATCGACGACAAGACCACCGAAATCAACCACTGCACCTACTGGACGGCGCCGTGGCTTTCCCTGATGAAGCCGGTGTTGCGGCCCTATGTGCGGGCGTTTCTGCGCCAGGACCGGGACATCATGGAGCGCCAGCAGCAGGGCTTGCGCGCGGCGCCGCCGCTGGCGCTGATCGAGGATGCCGACACCCAGGCGCGCTGGTATTACCGGCTGAAAGAGGAATACCGCCGTGCCCGGGCCGAGGGACGCCCCTTCGCCAACCCGGTCAAGTCGCGTACCCTGCGCTGGCGTAGCTGAGAGCCGAGGAGAGAGAGCCGTGAGTGATGCGATCGAGCGCGCGCTCGGCGAGATCAATTTCGGCCCCGACGGGCTGGTCCCCGCGATCGCGCAGCAGCACGACACGGGCGAAGTCTTGATGATGGCGTGGATGAACCGCGAGGCGGTCCGCCTGACGCTGGCCGAGGGCCGCGCGTGCTATTGGTCGCGTGCGCGACAGGCGCTGTGGCGCAAGGGCGAGACCTCCGGGCAGATCCAGCGCCTCCATGAGCTGCGCCTCGATTGCGATGGCGACACGGTGCTGCTGCTCGTCGATCAGCGCGGCGTCGCCTGCCATACCGGGCGGCGCAGCTGTTTCTTCCGGGCCTGGCGCGATGCCGAATGGGCCGTCATCGCCGAGCCGGAAATCGCCCCCGAGCAGCTTTACCCCGGACTTGGCCACCGGGCCGATCAGTAGGGCGCCGATCAGTAGGGCGCCGATCAGTAGGGCGCCGATCAGTAGGGAGACGGGCAGGACAGCGTCGCCTGCACGCTGGCAACGAGCCCCGGGTCGCGCGGCCGGTTGGCGCAGCGCGCGTTGTATTCGTTGACCCGCTGATTATAGCGCGCGGTCACGCTGCTCAGATCGCCGGTGACCAGGCCCGTCGAGCGCCGGAAGGCGGCGTCGCGCCGCTCGAGCAGCTGGCGGAACCGCGCGACCGCTGCCGGATCGTTGACGTCCATGCCGGCGCGCGCGCCTTGCAGCTGGGCATCGAGCCCTCTCAACTCGTCGCTGTCCGCGTCGCGGGAACGCTGTTTCGCGGCCATGTCGGCGCCGAGCGTGTCGACTGCTTGCCGCAGGCAGAGGCACGCGGCGATGTCGCCCGCTTCCCCGGAGAGGGCCGGGGCAGGGACGGCCGCGTATGGCGGCGGGGGTGGGAGATAGAGCGGCGCTTGCGCCACCGCCGGGGATGAAGCGGCGACCGCCGCAACACCGGCCCAAAGCACCACCGCCCGATACCGCATCCTCCGTCGCATGCCGATCTCCCGTGCTGCCCGCGCCGTGCAATAGCGCGGCGCTTCAGAGACTAGGACAACGCGCCGGCAAGTTCCACGGCAGGGACGGGCCGTGCGCATCAGTTTCACGTTTGGATGAGCCTCGTGCGTCCTTCGAGACGGCCGCTTTGCGGCCTCCTCAGGATGACGTTCTTTCTTAATGTCATCGTAAACTCACGTCATCCTGAGGAGCGCCGGGAGGGCGCGTCTCGAAGGACGCACGAGGCACGTTCGAGCCAAACTCGCCAGCTTTCTCTCGGCGCGTTGAGAGGCGGCCGGTCGCGGCGGCGCCTCAGCGCGCCATGATCACCGGGATCTTTGCGTCCATGATGATGTGGCGGGTGGCGCCGCCAAAGATCATCTGGCGGATGCGGCTTCGCGTATAGGCGCCCTTGAGCAGGAGATCGGCGCCTGCCGCCATCGCCTCCTTGAGAAACGATTCGCCCATCGGCTTATCCCGGCCATACGCGGTGCGCAGGCTGACGCTGAGGCCGTGGCCTTCGAGGCTGCGGCCAAGTTCCTCGCCGGTGGGCCCGGGCTCGGGCATGTGCTGCGGGCCGACCGCGACAACGACGACGTGGCGCGCCTGTTTGAGGAGCGGCATCGCAACCGCGACGGTCAGCGCGGTCTCGGTGCTGCCGTTCCAGGCGATCGCGACCGTCTCGCCGAGATGCGGCCCGATCGTCTTCGGCACCATCATCACCGGGCGGCCGCTTTCAAAGAGCGCGTCCTCGAGTGTCGCCTCGGCGATCGAGGCGAGCTTTTCCGGCTGCTCGACGAGGATCAGATCATAAACCCGGCCGCTCATCCCCACGACGGCGTTCTGTCGGCCGTCCTCCTCGCGCCACGCCGCGCTCGGGCCATTGTACCCCGGCGCCGGCGGCCCGATCGGGACGCCCTGCGCGTTCATGAAGTCGCGGAACAGGTTGCGCGCCTGATCGCGCCGCTCGTGCCCTTCGCGCTCGAGCGTGCGATCGACCTCGGAGGAAATCGAAAAGCCCATTTCGCCGCCAAAGACGACGGCATATTCGGTGGTCAGGCTGTGCAGCCCGACGATGTGGCTGTTGAACCGGCGGGCCACCATCAGCGCCGCTTCGAGAACCGGTCCCGCATTGCCGTCGCCGATCACGGCCAGCAGATTTTTCATCGCTTCCACCCTGCTCCGGCGCACCCGCGCGATCGCTGGTGCCGCTTTTAGATGATGATATAGGATTGCACCGACGGTTGCGATAGCGCGCCCGCGTCTCGCCGTGGGCTCGGCAACGGCTCGACGCCCCGCGGCCCCCCGACTACACTCCTGCGCCCTTCCCTGGCACGGACCCTCACCTGATGCACCGCAGGACACGATGAATCGTAAGATTGGAAATCGTAAGACTGGGAATCCTAGGACTGGGGCATTTCTCGCTGGCGTGACGCTCTTTGGGGCAATATTGGGCGCCGCGCTGGCATTGCCGCGCGCGGCGGCTGCCGAAAGCGTCGCCTTCGGCACGGATTGGAAAGCCGAAGCCGAGCACGGCGGCTTCTACCAGGCGATCGCCACCGGCATCTACAAGCGCTATGGGCTCGACGTGAATTTGCGGCCGGGCGGACCGCAGGTCAATCACGCCCAGCTGCTCGCGGCCGGCGTCCTCGACTTCAACATCGCGTCCAACTCCTTCGTGCCGCTCAATTTCGCGCAGGGGCAGATCCCGATGGTGGCGGTCGCGGCGATCTTCCAGAAGGATCCCTCGGTGCTGATCGCCCATCCCGGCCAGGGCGACGACAGCCTCGCCGCCTTTAAGGGCCGGCCGATCATGATCAGCGGCGATACCCGCGTCACCAGCTGGCTCTTCCTCAAGGAGAAATTCGGCTATACCGACGATCAGGTCCGGCCCTACAGCTTCAGCGTGGCGCCGTTTCTCGCCGATAAGAAGGCGATCCAGCAGGGCTATCTGACAAGCGAGCCGTACACCATCGAGAAGGAGGGGGTGCACCCTGTCGTGCTGCTGCTCGCCGATGCCGGCTATGGCAGCTACGGCGCGCTGATCGAGACTTCGGAAAAGCTGGTTCGCGAGCAGCCCGATCTGGTGCAGCGCTTCGTCAATGCCAGCATCGAGGGCTGGTACAGCTATCTCTACGGCGATGCCGCCCCGGGCAATGCATTGATCAAGCGCGACAATCCCGAAATGACCGATGCCCTGATCGCCTATGGGATGGAGAAGATGAAAGCCTATGGGATCCTCGACAGCGGCGAGGCGAAAGGGAACGGCATCGGCGCAATGAGCGAGGCGCGCTGGCGCGATTTCTTCGACACCATGGCAAAGGCCGGGCTCTATCCGGCCGGGATGGATTTTCACAAGGCGTACACCTTGCAATTCGTCAACGAGAAAGTCGGGATGACCTCCGGCGCAAAATGAGTTCGTCTCTGGCCCGCCTCGCGGAACTTGCCCCTCACCCCGGCCCTCTCCCCGCAAGCGGGGCGAGGGAGAGCTGTAGCGTCTCCTGAGAATGCCCTCCGACGGGTTTGCAGAGCGGCCCAGCTGCGTTCCCTCTCCCCGCAAGCGGGGAGAGGGACAGGGTGAGGGGCCCACTGGCGAGCAATGGGCTGATGCGCCGCCGGTTGTTCAGCTGCACGGCGTGAGCAAGCGCTTCGCCTCGGGGCTCGAAGCGCTGGGCGGGGTTGATCTTTGCGTCGCGCGCGGCGAGTTCTTGAGCCTCTTGGGGCCGTCGGGATGCGGCAAGAGCACGCTGTTGCGCATCGTCGCCGGTCTGAGCCCGCCGACCGGCGGAAGCTGCCGGCTGAAGCTCGCCGGCCAGTCGCGGAACACCATCCCCGCCGGGCGTATCGGCTTTGTCTTCCAGGATCCGACGCTGATGCCGTGGAGCACGGTCGCGGCCAATGTCGAATTACCGTTTCGCATCGCCAGGCGGGGCCGCATCGCCGGACGGGTCGGCTCGGCCGAGCGCGACCGTGTCGCCGCCGCACTCGCCGCCGTCGGCCTCGCCGGTTTCGAGCGCTCCTACCCGCACCAGCTGTCGGGCGGGATGCGGATGCGGGTGTCGATCGCCCGCGCGCTGGTCACCGGCCCCGACCTCCTATTGCTCGACGAGCCCTTCGCCGCGCTCGACGAGATCACCCGGATGGCCCTCAACGACGATCTGCTGCGGCTCTGGGACGCCGATCGGCCGACCATCCTCTTTGTCACCCACAGCGTCTTCGAATCGGTCTACCTGTCGACCCGCATCGCCGTGATGACGCCGCGTCCCGGACGGATCGTCGCCGATCTCATGGTCGACCTGCCGCAGCCGCGCGAGCGCACCGTGCGCACCGCTCCCCCCTACGCGGCGCTATGCGAGAAGGTGTCGGGCGCGCTCGGCGCCGCCATGGCGCAGCCTCCCGCGACATGACCGGCGGTCTCGGGCAGCGCGCGGCGCGCCTTCTCGCTCCGATCGCCATCGGCGTCGTGTTTCTCGCGGCCTGGGAAACAATCGTGCGCCTCAAGGGGATCCCGCCCTACATCCTGCCGGCGCCGAGCGCCGTCACAAAGAGCCTCTGGGTCGACGGGCCGAGCCTCCTGGGTTCGCTCCTGGTGACCTTGCGCATCACCCTGGCGGCGCTGGCCGCCGCGGCCTTCTTCGGCGGAGCGCTGGCGCTCCTCTTCTCGCGCTCGCGGATCCTCGAATTGAGCCTCTTTCCCTATGCGGTGATCCTGCAGGTGACGCCGATCGTCGCGATCGCGCCCTTGATCATCATCTGGGTCCGTCAGCCGTTTCTCGCGCTCCTGGTGTGCGCCTGGATCGTCGCGTTTTTCCCGATCGTCTCGAACACCACGGTCGGCCTCAACAGCGCCGACCGCAACCTGTTGGCCCTCTTTCGCCTGTATGGCGCCACGCCCGGGCAGGTTCTGCTGTATCTGCGGCTGCCGACCGCGCTCCCCTATTTTCTCGCTGGCCTCCGGATCAGCGGCGGGCTCGCCCTCATTGGCGCGGTGGTCGCCGAATTCGTCGCCGGCACCGGCGGCGCCGAAACCGGGCTCGCCTTCCGCATTCTCGAAGCCGGCTATCGCCTCGCGATCCCACGCCTCTTCGCCGCACTCTTTCTCCTGTCGCTGACCGGGATCGTGATCTACCTCCTCCTCGACCTCTTGTCGCGGCGGCTTCTGCGCCACTGGCACGAAAGCGCGTTGCGGGAGGAAGAGGAGTAGCGCTCGCCGCGAGTGGCCAGCGATTTGCTAGCGCCGTCGGAATCGCGTAATGCGCAACGAGGTGTTCCTTGTGACGGCGTCGAGTTGGATAAAGAGCAATGCCGCTATTGTATCACCCTAAGCCGGGGACGATTGTCGTTTGCAATTATGACACCGGCTTTCGCCCACCTGAGATGGTGAAGCAGCGACCTGTCGTCGTAATTAGCCCACCAATTTCTCACCGGGGGCGATTGTGCACGGTCGTTCCTCTGAGCACGACTCCTCCTGACACGGTTCGCCCCTATCATCGGTCGATAATTCTTTCCCCTCCGTTACCACATCCGTGGGGCAGCCAGATCGTTTGGGTCAAGTGTGATATGGTATTTGCGGCTAGCTTTGAACGATTACATTTAATAAGACTGCCGCGAGTATTTAGAAAACTACGAGAATATAGATTGGACCTATTGCCAAGTGACGATTTAAATGAGATTCTAGGTGGCGTTTTATCTTCGATCGGGTTAACCCACTTGACAAAACACTTGTGATGCTTCATATAAGTTGGTGTTTGCCGCTCTCCCCCTTCGGGGATCGGCATTAAGACCCTAACGGGCAACGCCGCGCCGACGCGATCCGTCGCTTAGGCGCGGCCTGTGAAAAGCCCCGCCACTCGGCGGGGCTTTTTTTGTCTTCTAACATTCTTGTCCACCTCCGGGGTACGACCGGGCGTGAACACAGAAATTGTCGCGCCGTTACCCCCGGCCGACAAACGGCATCTTGGTCGCCATCACGGTGATGAACTGGACGTTGGCCTCGGGCGTCACGCTCGACATGAAGACGACCGCGCGGGCGACGTTCTCTACATCCATCGTCGGCTCGACGATAACCTCGCCGTTGGGTTGCGGCACGCCGCGCGTCATGCGCTGGGTCATTTCGGTCAGCGCGTTGCCGACATCGATCTGGCCGCACGAGATGTCGTATTTGCGGCCGTCGAGCGAGGTTGATTTGGTGAGGCCGGTGATCGCGTGCTTGCACGAGGTGTAGGCGACCGAATTGGGCCGCGGCACATGCGCCGAGATGGAGCCGTTGTTGATGATCCGGCCGCCCATCGGCTGCTGGTCCTTCATCATCCGGAAGGCCTGCTGGGTGCACAGGAACGAGCCGGTCAGGATGGTGTCGACCACCGCCTTCCACTGGGCGTATGCGAGATCCTCGATCGGCGCGCCGGCGCCAAACCCGGCGTTGTTGAAGAGCACATCAAGCCGCCCGAACTGCGCCTTGGTCCGGGCGAACAGCGCCTCCACCGAAGCGGGATTGCCGACATCGGTCGGGACGCCGAGTGCCCTGCCCTGCAAGCCTTCGATCTCGCTGACCACCGCCTGGAGCGGATCGGGACGGCGCCCGGCGACGACGACGGCAAAGCCGTCGCGGGCGAGCGCCAATGCCGATGCCTTGCCGATGCCGCTGCCGCCGCCGGTGACCAGCGCGACTTTGCCGTTCGAGGCCATGTTCCGTTCCTCCTGTTTTCGATTTGCCGATCGCTGCCCGCACGATATCAGGTTTGCCAGCGCCTCAGCCGAGCTTCTTGGTCATCAATATGCGGGTCGCGCCGGGCGGCGGGGCTTCGAGCCGGGCGACGATATCGTAGCCTTGCTTCCGGTAGAAGCCCGGCGCCTGGAAGTGCAATGTGAAGAGCGCCGCGAGCGCGCAGCCGCGGCGCCGGCCTTCCTCTTCGGCCATCGCGAGCATGCGCGAACCGAGGCGATTGCCGCGTCGCTCCTCGGGCAGGAAAAACCGCTCGATGAAGAGGACGCCAAGCGAGGTACGCCCGTAAAGGCCGCCGATGACCTCGCCGGTCTCGGGGTCGGCGACCAGGACCGCGAGCGGCCGGTGATCGCGCAAGCCCGCCTTTCCCTCGTTGTATCCGGCGAGCCCTTCGGCGATCGCCGCGGTGGCAGCAGGGTCGGGCGCGTCGGTCAACGTGACCCTCAGATTGCCGACTCTCTTCGCACTTGTTGCCATGGTCCTCACCCCAGTGTCGGACGCCGCTCGGGCTGCGTCGTCTCGAAGGCGCGCGCCGCCCGCAACACACGATCCTCGGCATAAAGCGGCCCGACGATCTGCAATCCGATCGGCAGCCCCGCGCGGGTCAGCCCGCACGGCACCGTTGCTGCCGGCTGGCGCGTCATGTTGAAGGGATAGCTGAACGGCGACCAGTCGATCCAGCTGCGTTCGGTGGAGGGATCGTTGAGATCCTGGCCGACCGGCAGGGCCGGGACCGGCATCATCGGCGTCAGCAGGAGGTCGTAGCGCTGGTGGAACGCCGCCATCCGCTTGCCGAGATCGGTGCGGATCATGTCGGCGGCGACGTAGTCGACGGCGCGGATGTATTCGCCTTCAGCCGCGACGGTGACCAGGCCGGGGTCGCACTGCGACAGCCGCTGTTTCGGGTAGACCGACAAGAGGAGCGCGGCGCCGGCGGCCCATAGCGTCAGGAGCGCCTCGCGCGGCGAGGGGAAGATCGCGCCAACCCCTTCGACGGTGGCGCCCAACTCCGCGAATTTCAGCGCCGCGCTGGCGCAGGCGCTGGCAATCTCGGGGTCGACCTTGGCATAGCCGAGGTCGGGGCTGTAGGCGATGCGCCAGCCTTTGACGCCATCGTCGATCCCGGCGAGATAATCGTGGTCTTCGGGCTTCAGCGCGTAGGGGTCGCGATCGTCGGGCCGCGCCAGTATGTTGAGCATCGCCGCCGCGTCGCGCACGCTGCGCGTCATCGGCCCGACATTCGACAGAAGGCCCATCGCCGAGGGCGGATAGGCCGGCACCCGCCCGAAACTCGCCTTCAACCCGAAAATCCCGGTAAAGGCGGATGGGATGCGGATCGAGCCGGCGCCGTCGCTGCCGACATGGATCGGGGCGATCCCGGCGGCGCAGGCCGCGGCCGCGCCGGCGCTGCTGCCGCCGGTGGTGCGCTCCGGGTTCCAGGGATTGCGGGTGATGCCGGTCAGCGGACTATCGCCGAGCGCCTTCCAGCCGAATTCGGGCGTCGTCGTCTTGCCGAGGATCACCACCCCCGCCTCGCGCAGCCGGGCCACCGCCGGGCCGTCCTCCGATACGTCCTGCTCCGGATCGACGAGGCGCGAGCCGCGCAGCGTCGGAAAGCCGCGCATCAGCACGAGGTCCTTGATCGTCGCCGGCACGCCGTCGAGCGGGCTCAATGGCTGGCCCGCCATCCAGCGCTCTTCGGAGGCGCGCGCGGCGGCGAGCGCACCGTCGCGGTCGATGACGCAGAATGCGTTGAGCCTCGGCTGCAAGACGTCGAGCCGGGCGAACATCGCCTGGGTGGCTTCGACCGGCGACAGCGCCTTCTTGCGATAGAGCTCGACGAGGTCGAGCGCCGTGGCAAAGCCGATCTCGGAAGCGCTGATCATTTTTTTCCCCTCGGCTGCTCGGGCCCGACTATCGGCGAATCGCCGCGGCCCCGCAACGCCCGCCCGGCACGCCGCTTCCCCCTCCCTAACCCTCCGCTTGCGGGCAGGGGAATCGCATCTGAAAGCCCTCCCCCATGATGGGGGAGGGTTGGGTGGGGGTGATCGTGCTGCTTTGCCAGTTCGGTCGGGATGCCAAGCGCCAAATTCACCCCCACCCCGGCCCTCCCCCGTCACGGGGGAGGGAGTGAGCAGGCCAAATGCGATTGCCCTGCGCCCGCGAGGGAAGGGGAGGGAGGGGGCGACGGCACGCCGCTTGCGTAAGGGTATGGGATTGTGAGCGCGGGAAGGGATCGCGTAAGGTCTGTCGGAAAGAACAGCGACGAGCAGGGGGGAGCGATGTCGGGGATGATGGGAAAAATACGGCTCGCGGCCGGGATTTGCGCGCTGGCCTTCGCGCTCTCGCCGGCACGCGGCGTCGCGGACACGACGCTGCGCTTCATCCCGCAGGCCGATTTGCGCAGCCTCGATCCGATATGGACCACGGCCTACATCACCCGCAACTTCGGCTACATGGTCTATGACACGCTGTTCGCGCTCGACAAGGATTTGAAGCCGCAGCCTCAGATGGTCGACAGCTGGAAGGCCAGCGACGACAAGCTGACCTACAGTTTTACATTGCGCGACGGGCTCAAATGGCATGACGGATCGCCGGTGCGCGCGGCCGATTGCGTCGCCTCGATCGCGCGCTGGGGCAAGCGCGACCCGTTCGGGCAGAAGCTGACGGACGCGGTCGACAACATCACCGCCGACAGTGACAAGACATTCTCGATCCACCTGAAAACGCCGTTCCCGTTGATCCTCTATGCGCTGGGCAAGCTGTCGAGCAACGTGCCGTTCATGATGCCCGAGCGGCTCGCCAAGACCGATCCGTTCGAGCAGATCAGCGAGGTCGACGGCTCGGGCCCGTTCAAATTCGTCAAGGAGGAATGGGTCCCGGGCAGCAAGGCGGTCTTCGTCAAGAATACCGATTACGTGCCGCGCAAGGAGCCGCCGAGCTTTGCCTCGGGCGGCAAGGTCGCCAAGGTCGACCGCGTCGAATGGCTCTACATTCCCGACACGACGACCGCGGCGGCCGCGCTCAATGCCGGAGAAGCGGATTGGTGGGAGCAGCCGCCCTCCGATCTCGTGCCGGTGCTCGCCGCCAACAAGGATGTCACCGTCACGACCGTCGACCCGCTCGGCAATATCGGCATCCTGCGATTCAACCACCTCCTGCCGCCCTTCAACAATCCGAAGATGCGCGAAGCCGTGCTGAACCTGGTCGACCAGAAGGAGTACATGCAGGCGGTCGCCGGCGACGAGAAGTATTGGAAGACCTGCGCCGCGCTATTTGTCTGCGGCACCCCGTTCGCCACCAACGCCGGCGCCGACGAGCTTCTGCACGGGCCGAACCTCGAGAAGGCCAAAGCGCTGATCAAGGAAGCCGGCTACAACGGCGAGAAGGTCGTGCTGCTCGACGCCACCGACCAGCCGATCGTGCATGCCCAGGCGCTGATGACCGCCCAGTTGCTCGGCAAGGCGGGGATCAACGTCCAGATCGATGCCAACGATTGGGGAACCCTGGTGACCCGGCGCACCTCGAAGAAGCCGATCGATCAGGGTGGATGGAACATGTTCCACACCTGGGCGGCCGCGCCGGACATGCTGTCGCCGGCGCTCCTCGCCGCGTTGCGCGGCAATGGCGACAAGGCGTGGTTCGGCTGGCCCAGCGATCCCAAGATCGAGGGCCTGATCGATGCCTGGTTCAAGGCGCCCGACTTCGCCGCCCAGAAGAAGCTCGCCGACGAGATCCAGGTCGAGGCCTACACCACCGAGATCCCCTACGTGCCGACCGGGCAGTTCGTCGTGCCGACCGCCTATCGCAAGAACCTCGACGGCATCATCATCGCCCCGGTGGCCTTCCTGTGGAATGTCGAGAAGAAATGAGCGCCGCAATCAAAGCACCGGCTGGAATATCGCCGTGTGTCCTTCGAGACGCCCGCTGCGCGGGCTCCTCAGGATGACGCTCTTTCTTAATGCCATCATGGACTTGCGTCATCCTGAGGAGGCGCAGAGCGCCGTCTCGAAGGACGCAAGATCGAACATCAGCGTGTTCGGCGGCTGAGCCATGTTCGCCTATATCATCCGGCGCATTCTGGCGACGATCCCGGTCATGGCGGTGGTCGCGATCTTTGTCTTCGCGCTCCTCTACCTGAGCCCGGGCGACCCGGCCGCGATCATCGCCGGCGATACCGCGACAGTCGACGACATCGCCCGCATCCGCGCCCATCTCGGTCTCGATCAGCCGGTCTACATCCAGTTCGGCACCTGGATATGGCACCTGTTGCACGGCGATCTCGGCATCTCGATCTTCACCAACCTGCCGGTCGCCAAGCTGATCGAGCAGCGGCTCGAACCGACGGTCGCGCTGACCCTTTCGACGCTGATCATCTCGATCCTGGTGGCGATCCCAATGGGGGTGCTCGCCGCCTGGAACGCCGGCACCTGGATCGACCGTCTGGTCATGGTGTTCGCGGTCATAGGCTTTTCGGTGCCGGTCTTCGTCCTCGCCTACATTTTGATCTATGTCTTCGCGATCTGGGCCGATGTGCTGCCGGTGCAGGGCTATGTCAGCATCACGCAAGGCCTCTGGCCGTTCCTGTCGCACATCATCCTGCCATCGGTCGCGCTCGGCATGATTTTCGCCGCGCTGATCGCCCGCATCACCCGCGCCAGCATGCTCGACGTCCTGGCGCAGGATTATATCCGCACCGCCCAGGCCAAGGGCCTGTCGAGCGAACAGGTGCTGATCGGCCATGCCCTCAAAAACGCCGCGGTGCCGATCGTGACGATCATCGGAATCGGCGTCGCGCTGTTGATCGGCGGCGTCGTCGTCACCGAGACGGTATTTGCCATCCCCGGCCTCGGACGGCTCACGGTCGACGCCATCCTGCGCCGCGACTACCCGATCATCCAGGGCGTCATCCTCATATTCTCGGCCGCCTATGTGCTGGTCAACCTGCTGGTCGATCTGAGCTATACGCTGCTCGACCCGCGCATCCGGTATTAGGGGCGCGTCCATGGCCATCATTCAGAGCGACATCGCCCTCCCGACTGCGGCACCAGCGCGCCACAGCGCCATCCGGCGTTATGTCCGCCGCCATCCGACGATTGTTGTCGGCAGCGTGCTGCTCTTGGTGATGACGGCGATGGCGGTGTTTGCGCCGTGGCTCGGCACCGTCGATCCGCAGGCATTGGCGCCGATCCGCCGGCTCAAATGGCCCTCGGCAACGTACTGGTTCGGCACCGACATGCTGGGCCGCGACGTCTACAGCCGGACGATCTACGGCGCCCGAGTGTCCTTGATCGTGGGCATCGGCGTCGCCTTGTTCAGCACCGCGCTGGGCCTCGCGATCGGGGTCGTCGCCGGCTTCACCCGCTGGGTCGATGCGATCGTCATGCGGATCATGGACGGGCTGATGTCGATCCCGGCGGTCTTGATCGCGATCGCGCTGATGGCGCTGACCCACGCCAGCCTCCAGAACGTCATCTTCGCGATCACCGTCGCCGAGGTGCCGCGGGTGACGCGCCTCGTACGCGGCGTCGTCCTCACCTTGCGCGAGCAGCCCTATGTCGAGGCCGCAATCGCCAGCGGCACCGGCTTTACCCGGACGCTCTGGCGCCACATCGTGCCGAACACGATGGCACCCTTACTGGTGCAGGGCACCTATATCGCCGCCTCGGCGATGATCACCGAGGCGATCCTATCGTTTATCGGCGCCGGCACGCCGCCCAACATTCCGAGCTGGGGCAACATCATGGCCGAGGGGCGCAGCCTCTTTCAGGTTGCCTATTACATCGTCTTGTTCCCCGGGATCATGCTGTCGCTGACCGTGCTGGCGATCAACCTGTTGGGCGACGGGCTGCGCGACGCGCTCGACCCGCGCCTCGCACGCCGCCTGTGAGGGCTGGCGTGGCGGCGGTATACGAACCCCTCTCGGTGAAGGCGCCAGCGCCGCCGCCGGCTCCCGTCGCCGCGCTGCGTCCGCTCCTCGAAATCGTCGATCTCAAGACCTGGTTCTTCACCCGCGACGGCATCGTGCGCGCGGTCGACGGCGTGTCGTTTCGCGTCATGCCAGGCGAGACGCTGGCGATCGTCGGCGAATCCGGCTGCGGCAAGAGCGTCACCGCGCTGTCGATCCTGCGGCTCATCCCATCGCCGCCGGGGCGCATCGTGTCGGGTGCGATCCGCTTTGCCGGAAAGGATCTGAGCGAGCTCAGCGAGGCTGCGATGCGCGAGGTGCGCGGCAACGAGATCTCGATGGTCTTTCAGGAGCCGATGACTTCCTTGAACCCGGTCTTGAACATCGGCCGCCAGATCGGCGAAACCCTGACCCTGCACCAGGGGCTCAGCCGCAAGGCGGCGCTCGGCAAGGCGGTCGACATGCTCCGTCTGGTGCACATTCCCGAAGCAGAGCGGCGCATCGAGCAATATCCGCATCAGCTCTCGGGCGGCATGCGGCAGCGCGTGATGATCGCGATGGCGCTCGCCTGCAACCCCAAGCTCCTGATCGCCGACGAGCCGACGACCGCGCTCGATGTCACGATCCAGGCGCAGATCCTCGATTTGATGCGCGAATTAAAGCAGAAGATCGACGCCGCGATCGTTTTGATAACCCACGATCTCGGCGTCGTCGCCGAGATGGCGCAGCGGGTCGTCGTCATGTATGCCGGGCGCCGCGCCGAGGAGGCGCCGGTCGGGGCGCTGTTCCGCCGTCCGCTGCATCCCTACACAAGGGGGCTCTTGGCCTCGGTGCCGCGGCTCGGCGCCAGCCTCGGACGCGAACCCCTGCCGCGGCTCGCCGAGATCGCCGGTACGGTGCCCTCGCTGAAGGAGGAAATCCCGGGCTGCCCGTTCGCGGCGCGCTGCACTTTCGCGACCGAAATCTGCCGGCGCGAGATGCCGCCCTTCGAGGAGAAGGAGACCGGGCATTACGCCGCCTGCTTCCATTCCGACCAGGTGGCGCGGGCATGAGGATTAGCGCTGCATCGGCATTTTGCGTCCTTCAAGACGCGCCTTCGGCGCTCCTCAGGATGACGGCATTTCTTCGATGGCATTAAAAAAACAACGTCATCCTGAGGAGACCGCGAAGCGGTCGTCTCGAAGGACGTACAGCGGTCATCCGGCATGTCGGAGGTAAGCGCGGCGCCCCTCTTATCGGTGCGGGGGCTGGTCAAGCATTTCCCGGTCAGACGAGGGCTCTTGCAGCACACCGTCGGCCAGGTGCACGCGGTTGACGGCATTTCCTTCGACATCGCCGAGGGCGAGACCTTGGGCCTCGTTGGCGAGAGCGGGTGCGGCAAATCAACCGCCGGCAAGGCGATTTTGAAGCTGATCGAGCCGACCGCCGGCGAAGTTCGCGTCAATGGCGAGCGCATCGACCAATTGTCGCGGCGCGAGATGCGGCTCTATCGCCGCGAATTGCAGGTGGTGTTTCAGGACCCCTATTCCTCGCTCAACCCGCGCCTTCGCATCCGCGACATCATCGCCGAGCCGTTGAAGAATTATGGCGTCGCGCAGGGTCGCGCGCTGGACGAGCGGGTCGAGACGCTCGCCCTCAAGGTCGGGCTGCGCGCCGAGGCGCTCCGTCGCTATCCGCACGAATTCTCGGGCGGGCAGCGCCAGCGCATCGGCATCGCCCGGGCATTGGCGCTCAATCCGGGCCTCATCATCTGCGACGAGCCGGTCTCCGCCCTCGACGTCTCGGTGCAGGCGCAGGTCATCAACCTCCTAGGCGATCTGCAGAAGGAGTTCGGCCTCTCCTATCTGTTCATCGCCCACGACATCGCCGTCGTCGAGCACATCAGCCACCGGATCGCCGTCATGTATCTCGGCAAGATCGTCGAGATCGCCGAGCGCGCCCAATTGTTCAGCCGGCCGCAGCACCCCTATACAGAGGCGCTCCTGTCGGCGGTGCCGGTCCCCGATCCCGACGCGGCGACCAAGCGGATCATCCTGAAGGGCGACGTGCCGAGCCCGATCAACCCGCCCTCGGGCTGCCGCTTTCACACCCGCTGCCCCTACGCCTTCGCGCGCTGCTCCGAGGAGGAGCCGCAGATGCGCGAGGTATTGCCCGGGCAATTCGTCGCCTGCCATCTGCGCGACGACGGGCCGGCGCCGGCTACGGCCGCGGTTCCGGTATCGGCCTGACCAGAGCGCGGGCGTCCCGCCCGCAGGCGGGCCGCGGTCCCGAATCGACAGCGGGTCAATATCCCGTCGTCTTGTCGATTTCCTGCAACAGATGGCCGCCTGCTTCGATGCTGCGGATGTTGGCGGCGATCTCGGTCACCAGTTGCGCGACGGTCGGCCGCCGCGCGACGTGCGGCATCACGGTCACCTTGGGATGCAGCCATAAGGGGCTCTCCGGCGGCAAGGGCTCGGGCCGCAGCGCGTCCAAGGCGGCGTACGACAGCTGCCCCGAATCGAGGGCGCCGATCAGGTCCTCGGCCACCACGTGCCCGCCGCGCCCGACATTCACCAGCATCGCGCCGCGCGGCATCATGGCAAAGGTGCGGGCGGAGAAGATGCCCTCGGTTTCGCGGGTCAACGGCAACAGGCAGACGGCGATATCGGTCTCCCCCAGAAACCGCTCGAGCTGGCCGGGGCCGTGAAAAATCGGGATCTCGGTCTCCTGTCTCGGTGATCGAACCCAGGCGCTAACCGGGAACCCGAGCGACTTCAGCACCAGCGCCGGCGCTTTCGCCATGAGGCCGAGGCCGAGGAACCCGATGCGGCGCTCCTCGGGCCGGACGATCCTGGTCCGGCGCCACTCCCGGTTGGCCTGAGCCGCCGCATACCCGGGCATGTCGCGATGAAAGCGCAAGACGTGCATGACGACGTATTCGGTCATCATCGGATCGCCGCCCGAGGGTTCCACCTTGCCGAGCGGGGCCTTCGGCAGCTTTGGGTGATCGACGAAGGCTTCGACCCCGGCCGAGCGGCTGAACATCGCCTTCAGGTTCGGCAATGCGGGAAGGATGTCGAAATCGGGACGGATGAAGGCGAGGTATTCGATATCCCTCGCCTCTCCCGCGTCCGGCCAGATGCGGATTTCCAGATCGGGAAGCTGTGCCGCGAAATTGTCGCGCCACGCCTGCGCAGTGCCGATTTGCTTGTCGAGATTGACGATGAGCAGCGCCATGTTCGCTCCCGAGGTTTCGCAGATGTAGATATCTCCGCATTCCCGTGGGCCTTCAGCCCACGGACTTGTTCCGTGGGGAAAGCCGTGACCCACCCATCCGCCGCTCGTGCGGTCGCCCGGTGGATCCCAGCTTTCGCCGGGAATGCGATAACGGAGTGCAATCCGGCCTTTATCGGTGCCCGCGGCCGCGGCTGCGGCTGCGGGTGAGGGCGGCATAGACGAGGTGGCGGATCAGCTGCCGGTAATGGGTGCGCTGCTCGGGCGCCTGGAGCATGAAGACGACGATCATCTGCTCGGCCGGATCGACCCAGAACGACGTGCCGTAGATGCCGCCCCAGAAATAGTCGCCGACCGAGCCGGGTAGCGGCGACATGCCCACCGTTTTGCGCACCGCAAAGCCGAGGCCGAAGCCTTGCCCGAGTTCGGCGAGCGGCGCCCCGGTCCCGAACAGCACAGTCGCCGACGGGCCGTAGGCCACATCGGGCCGGAGATGGTCGGCGGTCATGTGGGCCACCGTCTTCGGCGACAGGAGGCGCTCCGCGGCGAACTCGCCGCCATTCAAGAGCATCTGGCAGAAGCGCAGGTAATCGACCGCGCTCGACACGAGGCCGCCGCCGCCGGAGTGCCAATTTCGCTGGCGGGCCGCCTCGGAATAGGGCATCGGCACCCGCTTGCCCGTAGCTGGATCGATCTGCATCTCCGCGAGCCGCGCGGCGCGCTCGCCGGTTGCGGCAAAACCGGTATCTGCCATGCCGAGCGGTCCGGTGATGCGCTCGGCGAAGAACTCGGCGAGCGAGGAGCCGGACGCGACCTCGACGACGCGGCCGAGCACATCGGTTGACATGCTGTATTCCCAGGTCGTGCCCGGCTCGAACATCAGCGGCAGGCGGGCGAGCTTGGCGACCATCTCCTGATTGGTCTGGTCTTCGTCCATGACATTGGCGTCGCGCCACACCCGCCGCACCGGCTCGTCGCCGATAAACGGATAGATGAGGCCCGAGGTGTGACGCATGAGATCCTGGACCGTCATCGTGCGCGCGGCCTTGCGGCGCTCGATCCCGACCGTCAGCTCGGCGAATTCCGGCAGGTAATCGGCCACCGGCGCGGCGATCTGCAGGCGCCCTTCCTCGGCGAGCATCATCGCGGCGACCGAGGTCACGGGCTTGGTCATCGAGGCGATGCGGAAGATCGAATCCGTCGTCATCGGCGCCCCGGCCTCGCGGTCGCGCCAGCCGAACGCCTCGGCATAGCCGACCCGCCCGCCGCGGGCGATCACCAGTACGGCGCCCGGGATGAGCCGGCGCTCGACATCCTGGCGGATGATTGCGGCCGCCCGTTCCAGCCGCGCCGACGACAAGCCCAGCTGTTCGGGAGACTCGGCCCTCGGTAATCCCCAAGCGTTCATTGCGCGGCTCCCTTTTGTCGCATCCAGCCGATTTTCGCACACCGCCCGCGGAGATGCACCGCATCACACCGTCGCCGGCCATTTCCCCGCGACGATATAAGCTTCGCCCTCGCCCGGCCAAGGCGGCATCGTGACCGCGACCGCTTCGAGCGGCTCCGCGCCATCAGAGCGCAGCTGGAAATGCGTGCCCGTCGGGATGCTGACCGAGACCCCCGCCGCGAGCTCGGCGATATCCTCCCGCTCCCCCGCTTTGCGCCACATCCGACCCCGGCCGCGGATGACAACCCAGATCTCCCCGACCGTGCGGTGCGCGACCGCCCTCGCGACCATGCCCGGGCCGAGCGTGAACAGCGCCATCCCGCCGCGCGGCAGCGCGCAAAGCACGCGCACCTCGCAGCCGTCGGTCGCGATGACGTCAGGTGCGGTGCCGATGCGCTTCGTATCGAAAGCGGTTGACGACATGTCCCATGGTCTCCATCACATTCCGGTCCACTGCGCAGGCGAGACAGCCCATGCCGCTCGATAATGCCCCCGGTTCGCCGCGCCTCGCAGAGCGCCTCAGGCGCGAGCTTCAAGGCGAGGTCATGTTCGACGCCTTCAGCCGCGGGCGCTATGCGACCGATGCGTCGATCTACCAGATCGAGCCCTTGGGCGTCGTCGTGCCGAAGGGCCGGGAGGATATCGCCGCGGCGCTCGCGATTGCGCGCGAGGAGGGCGTGCCGGTGCTGCCGCGCGGCGGCGGCACCTCGCAATGCGGCCAGACCGTGGCCCGCGCCCTCGTCCTCGATTGCAGCAAATACATGGATGGGGTCGTCGCGCTCGATACCGAAGCGCGGCGGGTGCGCGTACAGCCCGGCGTGGTGCTGGAGCGGCTCAACGCCTCCTTGCGCCGAGAGAAGCTGTTCTACCCGGTCGACGTCTCGACCGGCGACCGCGCCACGATCGGTGGGATGACCGCCAACAACAGCTGCGGCGCGCGCTCATTGCGCTACGGCAACATGGTGCACAACGTGCGCGCGATCGACGCGATCCTCGCCGACGGGACGCAGGCCCATTTCGCCGAGGTGCCCGGCAATTTCGGCCCGAACGACTTGGGTGGGGACATCGCACCGGAGCGCTACCGCGACCTCGTGCGCGACATGCGCGCCTTGCACGACCGCGAGAAGGACGAGATCGAGCGCCGCTTCCCGAAGGTGCAGCGCCGGGTCGGCGGCTACAACATCGACATGATAAGTGATAGCGGCCACAACATGGCGCACCTCCTGGTCGGCTCGGAAGGGACGCTCGCCTTCTTCACCGAGATCGAATTGGAGCTCCAGCCGATCCCCCCGCACCGGGTCCTCGGCATCTGCCATTTCCCGAGCTTTTATAAGGCGATGGAGGCGGCCCAGCACGTCGTCAAGCTGGGCCCCACGGCGGTCGAGCTGGTCGACCGCACGATGATCGAGCTGGCCCGCGACAACCCGGTGTTCCGCCCGGTCGTCGAGCGTTTCGTGCGGGGCGCGCCGGAGGCGATCCTCTTGACCGAATTCGCCGGCGAAGATGCCGACGACAATTTGCGGCGCCTCAGGGCGCTCGTCGAATTGATGGGCGATCTCGGCTTCCCCGGCGCCGTCATCGAGGCAACCGATCCCTCCTTCCAGAGCGCGGTGTGGAACGTGCGCAAGGAGGGCCTCAACATCATGATGTCGATGAAGGGCGACGGAAAGCCGGTCTCGTTCATCGAAGATTGCGCGGTAAGGCTCGAAGATCTGGCGGAATACACCGACCGGCTGACCCGCGTCTTCGAAAAGCACGGCACCTACGGCACCTGGTACGCGCATGCCTCGGTCGGCTGCCTGCATGTCCGGCCGGTGCTGAATTTGAAGCTGGAGCTCGACGCCAGGAAGATGCGGGCGATCGCGGAAGAAGCCTTCGCGATGGTCCGCGAGTACAAGGGCTCGCATTCGGGCGAGCATGGCGATGGCCTGGTGCGTTCCGAGCATCACGCGGCGATGTTCGGGCCGCGCATCATCCGCGCCTTCGAGGAGGTCAAGGACGCCTTCGATCCGGCCGGCCTCTTCAACCCGGGCAAGATCGTCCGCCCCTCGAAGATGGACGACCGCAGCCTCTTTCGCTTCAAGCCGGGCTACCAGCAATTGCCGCTCGACAGCGCGCTCGATTGGTCGGAGTGGGGCAGCTTCGCCAGCGCCGTCGAGATGTGCAACAACAACGGCGCCTGCAGGAAATCCGATCCGGGCGTGATGTGCCCGTCTTATCGCGCCACCGGCGACGAGCAGCACCTGACGCGCGGCCGCGCCAACACCCTGCGCCTGGCGCTATCGGGCCAGCTCGGCCCCGATGCGCTGGTGTCGGAAGAGATGAAGGAGACGATGGCGCTGTGCGTCTCGTGCAAGGGCTGCCGGCGCGAATGCCCGACCGGGGTCGATATGGCGCGCATGAAGATCGAGTTCCTGCATCACTACCGGAAGCGCCATGGGCTCAGGGCGCGCGACCGGCTCGTCGCCTATCTGCCGCGCTATGCGCCCTATGCCGCGCGCCTCGGCGCCCTCTTCAACCTGCGCAACCGGGTGCCGGCGCTGGCCGCGCTCGGCGAGCGGCTCTTTGGCCTCAGCGCGCGGCGCCAGCTGCCGGAATGGTCGCCGTCGCCATATCGAGGCGTCAGCCCCCACCCCACCCCTCCCCCGCAAGCGAGGGAGGGGGGACCAAAATACCCTCCCTCGCTTGCGGGGGAGGGAAGGGTGGGGGCTGATGGCCGCGAGGTCGTGCTCCTGGTCGACACCTTCAACCGCTATTTCGAGCCCGAGAACGCGCTTGCCGCCGAGCGGGTGCTGGTGCGCGCCGGGTATCAGGTGACGACGCCCGAGCCGGCGGTCGGACGCCCCCTATGCTGCGGCCGCACCTTCCTCGCCGCCGGGCTCGTCGACGAGGCGCGGCGTGAAGCCCGACGCATGCTTGATGCGCTCCTTCCCGCGATCGCCGCGGGAACGCCGATAATCGGCCTCGAACCAGCCTGCCTCTTGACGCTGCGCGACGAGTTTCCGGCGATATTGCCGGGTGCCGCGGCGACGGCGCTCGCCGCCCACGCCCAGCTCTTTGAGGAATTTGTCGCGAGCGAAACGGCGGCCGGCCGCTTTCTTCTGCCGCTTGCGGCGATGCCGGGCCGGACCGCGCTGCTGCACGGCCATTGCCACCAGAAGGCGTTCGGCACCGCGGGCGCCGCGGCCGAGGCGCTGCGGCTCATCCCGCAACTCACGGTCGAGACCTTCGAGTCGACCTGCTGCGGCATGGCCGGCTCGTTTGGCCTGGAAGCCGAGCATTACGAAATGTCGATGAAGATCGGCGAATTGGGCGTGTTGCCCAAGATGCGCGCGGCGCCGCCCGATACATTGCTCGCCGCCTGCGGCACCAGCTGCCGCCATCAGATCGCCGAAGGCGCCGGCCGCGAAGCCCGCCACATCGTCCGCTTCCTCGATGAAGCGTCGACGCCAACCTAGAATGCTACGATCCGCCGATCCCGCCATGCCGGCTCGATCGATCCTCGTCTACGTCACCAGCGATGTCGACAACGCGCTCGGCGAGAACGTCCTGAAGCTGCCTTTGCTGCTGGCCCTCGGCGCGGCGTTTCCGATGGCGCGGATCGCCTGGGTCCCGGGGACGAGCGGCGCGTTTTATCTAGAGGACCAGCTGGCCCCGCTGGTCGGCGGGCGGATCGACGAATTCATCACCGACCTCGCCATCCCGACCGATCCGCGCCGGGCGCTCTTCGCGAAACATCCGATCCTCGACCGCCATTTCGACCTGATCGTCGATACCCAGCGTTATTTCGGGCGCACCCTCTTCCTGCGGCGCATCCCGCACGGCCGGTTCATCAGCGGCACCTGGCGCTATCTGTTGTCGACCGCGCGCCCGCCGCGCCCTCTGCCGTGGCGACCGCCGCGCCTCATCGACAAGCTTTTGGGCCTGGCGGCGGCTGCTGCTGGGCATCCGATCGAAGTGCCGAACCCAATCCCGTTGCCAGAGGCGTGGCGCGCCCGCGCGGCGGCGCTGTTGCCGGCCGGCCTTAGCTATGTCGGCCTGTCGCCCGGTGCCGGCAACCAGGGGACCGGCAAGTGCTGGCCGCTCGGTGCATTTGTCGCCGTCGCGCGAGCCCAGGTAGAGCGTGGTCGCGTGCCGGTGTTTCTGCTCGGCCCGGAAGAGCGCGAGTGGCACGAGAAGCTGCGCGAGGCGGTGCCGCGGGCGCTCTTTCCGGAGCAACAGAACACGGCCGCCGCCACGAGTGGGATCGGCGGGCCATGCCTCGTCGCCGCGCTCGGCGAGCGTCTGGCGGTTGCCGTGGCGAACTGCTCGGGCACCGGCCATCTCCTGGCCGCCGGGGGCGCGCCGATGGTGTCGCTTTATGGCCCGACCCGCCCGGAAAAATACGCACCCTTTGCGCGAGCGTTGATCTGTTTGAGGGCCCAGGATTACGGTTCTGACCGGACCCAGGCCATTCCGCTCGACGCCGTCCTGGCGGCGGTCGAGCGGCAGGCGGCGATCGGCCCGGCACAGGGCGGCATTGCCGATAGAGAAGAAGGCGAGACAAATGCCCTTATTGGTGCCGATTTCCGTGGGTGAGCTGCTCGACAAGATCAGCATCCTCGAAATCAAGGCCGCGGCGATCAAGGACGCGGCGAAGCAGGCGAATGTGAGGCGCGAACTGGCCGCGCTCGATGCGGTGCGCGAGCACGAGGTCGCCCCGCTGCCGGAGTTGGCGGCGCTCTACGCCGAGCTCAAATCCGCCAACCAGGCCCTGTGGCAGATCGAGGACGAGATCCGCGAGCACGAACGCGGCGGCCGATTCGACGAGCGTTTTATCGAGCTCTCGCGCGGCGTCTACCGCACCAATGATCGCCGCGCGCTCGTGAAGCGCCGCATCAATGAATTGACCGGCTCGGAGATCGTCGAGGAAAAATCGTACGTTTGACCCGAGGGGCTAATACGCCTTCCCCGCCGGATAGGTCGGGTATTTCGGGAGCGCGGGGTTCATGTAGTCCCAGGGCTGGGCGCTTTTGACGAAGATGTCGGCTTCGGCCTGAAACCCGCTCGGGTCGTCGAGCGTCCCCACTCTGATTCCCACCAGATCGGGCCGGGTCGACACCTGGACATAGAGCGGCGATCCGCAATCGCCGCAGAACACGCGGGCGATCTCGTTGCCGCTGTCCGACTTGCCGACATAGCGCCTGGGGCTGCCCTGGGTGATCCGGAAACCGGCGGCCGACACACGCATCGCCGCGATGTACGCGGTCCCGCTCGATCGCTGGCAGTCGCGGCAATGGCAGTGCAGCGAAAATACCGGATCACCCGCTGATTCATAGCGCACCGCGCCGCACAGGCATCCGCCGGTCCTCGCCGCGTCCATCGTCACCCCCCTTACCCTTACCGAAACGCGATGAAATGATCCGCCGCCAACCCGCTCGCTGCAAGCGCCGGCTTGCGCCGGCTCGCGGCGGCTGGGCACAATCGGGCGATGCCGAAGGGGAGAGCGGGCCGATGTCGAGCGCGGGGCAAGAAACCGGACGGTTGCCGCTCGCCGGCCTCGTGGTCATCGACTTCGGCCAGATCTTCCAGGGGCCCTATGCGAGCCTCTTGTTGGCGAAGGGCGGCGCCGAAATCATCAAGATCGAGCCGTTGCACGGCGAGCCGCTGCGCCGCCGCGCGGCTCCGGGAAAGAGCGCCACCCTGCCGTTCGCGATGCTCAACCAGAACAAGCGGGCGGTGACGCTCAATCTGAAGCACCCGCGCGGCCGCGAACTCTTGTTCGAGATGGTAAGGCGCGCCGACGTGCTCCTCGAAAATTTCTCGCCGGGCACGATGGACGATCTCGGGATCGGCTGGAATGTGCTGCGCGAGATCAACCCGCGGCTCATTTACGCGACCGGCACCGGATTCGGCATCAGCGGGCCCGATCGCGACAATCTGGCGATGGACCTGACGATCCAGGCGGCCTCGGGGATCATGAGCGTCACGGGCGCCCCCGACGGGCCGCCGATGAAGGCCGGCCCGACGCTCGTTGATTTCATGGGCGGCATCCACCTCTATGCCGCGATATTGACCGCGCTCTACGACCGCGACCGCAGCAGCGAAGGTAGTGGCGAAGGACGGCTCGTCGAGGTGGCGATGCAGGAGACGGTCTATTCGAGCCTCGCGGCGAGCTTCGAATACTACCACCGCACCGGCCAGCCGCCGCCGCGCACCGGCAACCGCCAGGCCGGGCTGTCGAGTACGCCCTACAACGTCTACCCGACCGCCGACGGCCATGTCGCGATCCATATCGTCACCGAAGGGCATTGGAAGAACCTGTTGATGGCGATGGGCCGCGAGGAATTGGCTGACGACCCGCGCTTCGCCACCAACGCCGACCGCGTCCTCCATATGGACGAGACCGATGCGCTGGTGACCGAATGGACGCAAACCCTCGGCAAGATGGAGGTGTTCGCCCGCACCAAGGCGCTGCGAATCCCGTGCGCGCCGGTGCGCACCGCCCCCGAGGTCATGCACGACCCGCACATGCACGAGCGCGGCATGCTGGAAGAGATCGACCATCCCGAACTTGGGCCGATCGTGGTGCCGACGACGCCGTTGCGCCTGCATGGGCTCGCCAAGGCCCCGGCCGGCCCGAGCCCGCGCATCGGCCAGCACAATGCCGAGATCTATGGCGGCTGGCTCGGCCTCTCCACGGCCGAGATCGCGGCGTTGAAAGAAGAGGGCGTGATTTAGCAAATTCCGGTCATCGCGGCTCGCGCCGGTGCCGGCCCCTCACCCTCCCACGCTTCGCGCGGGCCCCTCCCTCTCCCCGCCAGCGGGGAGAGGGTTGGGGTGAGGGGCCGGCACCGGCGGATCAACCTGTTCGAAATCCGCTATAGCGCCCTCAGTCCGACGCCGACTAAAAACGGGAGAACACCCTGTGGAAACTGTGGGTCTTGGCTTTTTCTTCGAGGATTTGCCGGTCGGCCGGCAATTCAAGACGATCGGCCGCACGGTCACCGAGGCCGACATCACCAATTTCGTCAACGCTACCGGCATGGTCGAGGTGCTGTTCACCAACACTGAGTTTCTCGCCCGGGAAAGCGACATCAAGGGGCGGCCGGCGCCGGGGGCGCTCGTCTATTGCTTTGCCGAGGGCCTCCTCGTCCAGGCGACGATGCAGCACACCGGCTTTGCCTTTCTCCACATGGAGCTGACGATCGAGAACCCGGTTCTGGCCGGTGACACGATCCATGCCGAATGCGAGATCATCGAGGCTCGCCGCTCGAAGAGCCGGCCCGGACGCGGCCTCGTGCGCACAAGGGTGCGCGTCCAGAAACAGGACGGCACGACGGCGCTCACCTACACGCCGCTGCGCATGATCAGGTGCCGCGAGGAGGGCTGACTGAGCATCCCCTAAACAAAATGACCGCATTCCCGGCGAAGGCCGGGACCCACTTTCCATCCACTCGTGCGGCGGATTGATGGGTCCCGGCTTTCGCCGGGAATGCGATTAGGGCGGAAGCCTCAGGTGAGGCCCATCGCGCTCGGCCTGCCGACCTCGTTGAAGTTGAAGGCGGCTTCCCAGACCGCGATCCTGCCCTCGCGCATCAACCAGATCTCGACACCGCGGCCGGCCATCGCTTTGCCGGTCTCGCTGTCCTGCCACTCGCCTTCCCAATAATTGGCGATGGTGTCGCCCATCAGTGCCCGCAACTCCTTCTTCAGGCGATAATCCTTCTGCCGCTCGCTGCGGCTGCGGAACAGCTCTTCGAGCGCCGCCTTGCCACGAAATTCCGGCAGGTCGCCAAAGCGCACGACGCAATCATCGGTAAAGCCGGCGATGAGGGCCGGGATGTCCCACGGCATCAACAACGACTGGACATGCGCGACAAACGCGCGCGCCTCGTCGAGAGTCTGCGGATTGCGGCCGGTCATCGCATCCCTATCACTCTCTCAACCCCTTGGCCGGGCTTGACCCGGCCATCCACGTCTTTGATATCCCAGCGGAGGCAAGACGTGGATGCCCGGCTCAAGGCCGGGCACGGGGGATCTAGGTGGCGAAGGCGTCAGCCTGCCGTCCGGCGGCGATCAGGCGGTGTTATCGGATGACGATATGCCGAGTACCAACGGCCGATACCGCATCATCGAAGAGGGGCGGGGCGTGCGGCCCGCCTATCGCGTGCTTGATCCACAGCCAAGCAAACGCGGTCAAGGCGAAGACGCTGACGCCGCCGATGATGAAGACGGCCAGGAGGATTGTCAGCAATCGTTCCGCGAGCGCCACCAAGGCACCGGCACCCACGTTTCCGATGGCGCCAACGATCAGGGGG
>Ga0182024_10003158_pt1 | contig 39647 bp, 34 predicted proteins | sample P32metaG_FD_120480 | JGI IMG/M metagenome (GOLD analysis project Ga0182024, IMG submission 120480) | Permafrost microbial communities from Stordalen Mire, Sweden - P3-2 metaG (Illumina Assembly) | ecosystem: Environmental > Terrestrial > Soil > Wetlands > Permafrost | place: Sweden: Stordalen...
GTGCCCAGCCCTATGCCTGCACCCCCGCCGTAACCCCAGCGGCTATGGCCGTAGTACCCTCCACCGCCCCCTAAGACCAACACCAAGATGATAATCAGTATCAACAAGTGGATATTCCTTTCCCCTGAACGTCGAACCGGAAACGGCAGCGCGGCGCTCTTGTGAGCATGAGTCGCCTTCGCTGACCGCTGGTCAGCTAGTCCGCAAGAAAGGCGCTTCCGTGACTCCAGAGCTACCATCTTACGAAAGACGAAAGCAGATATCTGATCACTTCGAGACACATTTCTTAGGAGGACCGTTTCTTCCCTGGCAAATGCCAGTCCCACCAAAAACGAAAGCGCCCCAGACTCGATTGAGTCAAGGACGCTCGTTCAAACAGCCCTCCCCCGAAAACTGCTCACCCCCACCTTATGATCTAACCAGCATCAACGCAATGACCCATTCGTAATGCCATGCCTGTTACCTTTATATCGGTTGGGGAGGGGATTTCAGATCAGGAAACCCGCATCTCGGGCGGACAGACTTAGCGAAGTGGCTTGACGAACTGGCAGAGCACGAACGCAAAGCGGATCGGCTCTGAGTCCGTTAGGAATGCTGCGGGTCTTTTAGCGCCCGGTGCTCCTCACGATTTCCTTCTGTGGTGACCACGATCTGCTTCGATTTCCGATAGACGTTTGCAACTGCCATCGTCCAGAAAGGAACTAAATCGACTCCGGGCATGAGCTTGGCAAGGAACGATGGCAGAAATTCCCAGTGCCACCCGAGTAGATTCACCAGCAGTGCTGCGACGCCAAAATCGAGTATGTCATCGGCGGGCGATAAAGCACCTTCGACAAATGAGGGAAAAACGACGATTTGCAGTGCATCCGCAATGATGGCCACCGCCATGGCCTCCAGAAAGCGCGGACCCGGCGAGATTGTGATGGTGTCTTGAGTCACGGCAGTGCTGCTTTTCGTGGTGAATGCCTATTCTAAACCGATGCTCCGAGGGTGTCAGTCCGCATCTGTTAGTTGAAGTTCCTGGCGTCACCTGCAACACTAGAAGGAATGGGTCGTTTCGCGTCAAGCGTTGACTTCTATGCCCGCTACCGGGAGCCGTATCTGCCAGATTTCTTCAAGAAAGTCGCGGAGCAGATCGGCTTGGGCGGCGACGAACCTTTGCTCGACGTTGGCTGCGGACCCGCCCTGCTTGCCATAGGCTTCGCCCCTTTTGTTGGATGCTGCACCGGACTCGATCCCGAACCCGGAATGATTACGGCGGCGAAGACTGCGGCAGCGGAAGCAGGGGTCGCTCTCTCCCTGATCTACGGTCGGATCGAGGAATTTCCCGCCACTCAAACCTATGATGTCATCACGATTGGCCGTGCACTGCATTGGATGGAACGCAGTGCGACCTTGGCGGTGCTGGAACGGATTCTGGCTCCCGACTCCGGTCGCATCCTGATTTGCAGAGCCTCCAGCATTGAGACGCCGGAAACCGCTTGGGTGAAGCCTTATCGGGAAGTGCGCCGTGCTTGGGCGTCGGGGCCGGACGAGAAGCATTATCGGATTGATGGGAAGGAATGGTTTGCCGACTCGTGTTTTAGTGCACTTGGCGAGACATCGGTCAATGAACGGCGTCAGATCACGATTTCTGACCTGATTGGACGTGCTCTGTCCCGGTCCAATACGTCGCCTGAAATTCTCGGGGAAGGACAGACGAGATTTGAAGCAGAGATAGCTGCCGCGCTCGAACCGTTCATTCAAGATGGAGTTTTGGTGGAACACATCGTAACCCGAGCTTCGATCTTCGGTCGCCTGCCACGCGTCGGCTAGCGATCTCGACGGCCGCCATAGAAGCTGACTCCTCCTGCACTACATTCGTGTCTTTACTTGTCGTCCTCATCAAGATCATCATTCTTGAAGCCCAGCATTTGATTCGGTAGGAGACTCAGATGGGATTCGCAGACGAAGTCCAACCAGCGGGCGCCCAATATCTGGGTCTCGTCGATGCGCTGATCGATCTTTTCGAGAGCAGGGAAGCTACGGATGTCGAGGTTGTTTTCATCAACTACAAGATCGATACAACAGGCGAAAAGATCATGGAGGATGATCACTATGTCGTGGCGATTCGCCCGATTCTAATTCAGGCCATCAATGCTGAAGTCCGTGAAGAGTTGAGAAAGCAGTACGAGTTGGTTCCGCTGATGTCCCTGATGGTGTTGTGGCTACGTCGGAACGTGGACAAGGAAGGAAAGCTCGGCGTACTGAGCTTCAAGCGTGTGGCTCGGGGGAAGGGCAAACCTGGAAATGAGGATTACGACCCATGGGAGATGGAGGCAATCAGCTTGTACCTGCATCGCAGATGTCCAGATGAGCTGACGAGGTGAATTTCAGCCCACTCGTCGAACTCTTGCGAAAATTGTGGCCGGGAGGGAACAGAAACTTAGTTTTCGCTGGCCATCGGCACGGCTAGACAGGACTCGTCCAAATGCAAGGTTTTCAGAGGGCGCAACCGCCCCCGCTCCGGCAGGCGAGATCGGGCTTTGGGGATTATCCCAGGTAGATTCAGCGGCAATTTCTATGCAGTTAGGTATAGCTGATTACCGTCGTAACGGCAGGCACTGAACGAGGCTTGTTCAACCCGAGCTGCGGGCTGCAATCTATTGCCAGAAGCATTCTGGGGAGGAACTATGTCGCTGCCAAGCTCACCTTCATTCAAGGTAAAAATTGTGGGCAAGCGCGTGGTCTTGAAAGTTACTCTTTTCAGCCGGGCGTTTCCAGGCACGGTTGCTGCCGCAGATGAAACTGGATTCTGTTTTCTGAGCGATGACATGGTGATGGCTCTGCGGGAGACCACCGGCAACGCGATGGCCAGCATCGATGCGCCCAGCGTTTATCTTCCATTCTCAATCCTGGAATGGCTCGTATTCTCGGAGCCACAAGCATCGGCGGCCTCAGCGTAGGACCCATCCTGGAGAACAGAAGCCGTCACCATTCTAAGTTCAGTGTACGGAAGGCCCGCTGCCAGGCGGGGAATGGCTAAGTCCAGAACCGCAACTACGTTCATCATCCATGCTGGGAGCCGATCCTGAATCTCGGACGGGTGCCGAACATTCAGAATCATCATTTGCCACATGATTGACCCTCATGCTCACGGGATAGCACTGCATCAGCCGAGGCATGATTTCTGCTCAACCTATGCCAGTTAGTTTATGCAGGCTCGGATAAGGGTTGATCCTTGGCTCCCTTAATCAAGAGCCAGAACATGGTCGATCCCTCGCCGGCCAAGCCCAACACCACCGCGACGTTGAAAACAATATCTCCGTAAGGTGGCAAGAGTAAGGAAGTGAGACTGGCGGCCACATAGCCAAGGCCTGCTGGTATGAGCAAGACGCCCAGAATTCGGGGAAGGAACCCCGAGCGATATACAAGAACTCCGAAGGGGAAAAGCCAAAGTCCCCAAAATATCTGGGCGAGAAGAAGTCCATTGCCATGCAAATGGAAAAACGCCATTGCCAGGGCATCCAGTTGACGTTGGTCCACGACTGACGAGAGGTGAGCGCCGTTTGAGAGGATCAGGGCGGCAACCCGGTTCAGCTCGTTAAGAAACGATATAGGGACCGAGATCAAAACGAATGTCAGCATGAGGAGAGCGTGCTTCTTGTTGACCCCTTTCAGTAGGTCATAAAAAGCCAGACCCATGAAGATAAAGATGGTGGCACTGACTAGTTCGGCCACAATGCCGATTCGGAAAAGCGACTCGGAAGCCCTGATCTTGTTGACCGTCGCCGTGGCATCTCCCATCACCATGAAGAAGGAGGGAATATAGAGGAGGCTAAAGGGAGCGGGCAGGCTACTCAAGAAATATAGTGATCCTGCGACTCTTGCCGCTTTTTTGGTTGAACTCATGTCCTCTCTCCTTTTATTCACTACTGTCGCCTCAGATATCTAATAGGGGTGTCGCATTCTTCGCACTCCTGCTACCGGACTATACGGGCGAGGAGGCAAAAAAGACGCAGGATGGAGGACATTCGATGCCAGAAGTCTACGGGCGAGGGTTGGCCCAGCGATCTCGGAGTATCGGGCGACCAAACGCCAAAGTTCTTCCTCGCCCGCCAGGCGAGGTGGCCATGACCAACGGACACTTTGGGGCGAAAAAAAGAATGGCCCGGACTGCTCCTTTTTTGAGGGCAATCCGGGCCAGAGTTCCATCTCTACGCGATTCACCGGACCAAACTAGTGATTTGATTTACGCCGGGTCGCCTGCACAATTCCGGATCCAGCAGGTACGTCTTTCAGAGTGCGCGATAAGCAGGTTGGAGTCCATTTCTCTCTGCTGCACCGCTCCTGGCGTTACGAGGTAGTAACCATCGCCACCGACCTCAACCAAAATTCCGTTCTGCTGATTGGGCCACATGATCTGGCGAGCGCACCATGCTTTCGCTAGCAGTTTCTTGATTGCGTTCGGGGTGATCGTCTTGGCAGCGACCACAGCATCGTATGTCTCGGGCTGTGGTTCGTTGTCGAATGCGTGCCGGAGAACGTGCCACCTGTGCGTATCTAGTTTCTTTGCAAAACGTTACGCAGAGATTTCCCGTTTCACAATTTCTCTGACAGCAGCGCTTGCCCCACTGCCCTCTTCACCCCTTCGGGGTAAACATGCAGAATTTGGTTAAGCACATCGTTTGTCGCACCTTCGTCCCAGCCTTTTCCCGAGCGCAGCGTTGCTGCCGCAACCTCCAGGAATCCGGCCAACTGCACCTCGCGACGGAACTGTTCGGTCTCCCCTTTGAAGTATGCGCTGCCAACGGCAGTAGCTTCGTCCTGGGTGATCCCGATCTCCTCCGTGATGGAAGGATACGAATAGCCATCTTCCAGCAGGCTGATGATTTGGTCAAAAGTTTCGGTCGTTAACATAAGTTAGTTCTGTCGTTTCCGTGGAAAGTCGGGTGGGGTTCCTTGCGTCGTGCCTGATCCTTCCATGGGTTAATACCCGATCCGCAGAAAAACAAATAAATTCTTGGGTGTCATTTTCGGGCAAAGTTTCCCAGGGCGGGATCAATGCGAAAAGGGAGAACCAGAAATACAAGGGATAGCGATTTTGGCAGGGTAAAAAGGAAATGTTTCGAGTGTTACGGCTATAGTTACAAAGGATCGTACACCGACAATTCCGTAAGCCCGAGCCTAGCTGCGATCTCGGGGTAGCGTGCGTATAGGCGCCAATAATTCTTTCGCGCCCGCGAAGGCTTGCACTTGAGGTCGAGTAGTGGACACCGGGCGACCATCGACCAATGTTTCAATTTTTGGGCAATTAAAAGTTCTCGAATTTGTGGACGTGCGTGCATTTCTTAATTTCCTCCGACAAAAAGGTTCTTAGTCCCCGCTCGACCCGCAAAGATCAGGGGTCAATATCCCCAGTGTTAATGCGATCAGAGCGGGGATCATCAGGCAAGAAGATGGCATTACTTACGACCGGGACGGCGAAGTGGTGAAGCGCTTTGGCTTCCACGTTCTTGGGCGTCACAGTCTTGCCATGTTCCTCATGGATGAACGAGAAAATCCGGCTGTGGTTCAGGCAATCATGCGCCACGCCAAGATGGACATGACGTTGTATTACTCGCACAGCAACCGCAAAGCCAAGCGTGCCGCACAGGAAAAAGTTGCCGAACGTTTGGTTCCGGTCGCAATGCGGGAACCGATGCGGGTACGTCAGTTAGCTTTGGTCCAATAATGTGGTTCGGGAACATGTGTATAATGATGAGCTTACCGCATCAAAGTGGGCGCTTAACTCAGCGGTAGAGTGTCACCTTCACACGGTGGAAGTCATAGGTTCGAATCCTATAGCGCCCACCATTAACCAACTGACTTTGCGGACGTTACGGCTTTCCAATGTCCGGAATTCGATGATCCTCGCGAAACGAATCCCGCTGCTCTTGCTGCTGGGTCTTGATCTGTTTGCTCTTGATTTGTTTGCCCAGGCCCCTCCGGTGCAATCCAAGTACAAGCCGGAATACTTCACGTTCCAGAAGGTCATGATTTCGATGCGCGACGGCGTCCATCTACAGACCGCGATTAGGAGGCCCAAGAATTCTGCCGGGCCGCTTCCCATCTTGCTTGTGAGAACACCATACGGAGTTTCCGAAAACGCCAATTCACTGACCGAATCTGGTTTGTTTGACGACCTCATTGCGGATGGTTATGTCTTCGTGACGCAGAACATCCGGGGCCGCTTTAAGTCTGAAGGGTCGTTTGTAATGCAGCGTCCACCCCGCGACAAGAGTGATGCCAAATCGATTGATGAAGCCACCGACGCGTATGACACCATCGATTGGCTCATTAAGAATGTTCCGAACAACAATGGCCGCGTCGGTATGTGGGGGATTTCCTATCCCGGCTGGTTGGTGACGCAGGCGCTGCTTGAGCCGCATCCAGCGCTGAAGGCCGCCAGCGAGCAGGCGTCCCTTGACGACATGTTCATCAATGACGACTTTCACCACAATGGCGCGTTCCGCTTGAGCTATGGATTCGAGTACTCCGCCTTGCTCGAAACCTCCAAAAGAGAAAAACACTAACTTCGAGTTCGACCAATACGATACCTATGCGTGGTACCTGGCGCTGGGCGCAATCTCGAACGCCAATGCGCGCTACTTCCACGGGAAGCTTCCGACTTGGAACGACTTCGTGGAGCATCCGAACCATGATTTCTGGAAGCAGCATTCCGTAACCACGTATCTGAAACACACTACGGTGCCCAATCTCAACGTCGCTGGCTGGTACGACCAGGAAGACTTCGTTGGCCCGACCCGCATTTATGCCGCGCTAAAACAAACTGACACGGATCATCTGAACTACTTCGTCGCAGGTCCTTGGAACCATGGTGGCTGGATGGGTGAATCAGGACGCAAACTGGGTGACATCGACTGGGGCAGTGACATTTCCCGTTACTATCGCACGCAAATCCTGGCTCCCTGGTTCTCTCATTGGCTGCACGATAAACCGCTCACAGAGCCCGAGGCAGTGACATTCGAGACTGGCACGAACGTCTGGAAGAGCTATGACGAGTGGCCCCCGAAAAAGGGCATGACTGAGAAGAAGCTCTATTTGCGCACCGGAAGTAAGCTCTCGTTTGAACCGCCCTCTGAGCAAGGGGCTTTTGATTCCTACATTTCTGATCCGGCGAGCCCAGTGCCGTACCGCAACCGCCCAATCACGCCGACTTATCCCGCGCCAGCTTGGACTACATGGCTGGTACAAGATCAGCGCTTCGTAGAGCATCGTCCCGATGTGCTGACTTGGCAGACCGACCCGCTGACAGAGGATGTTACGGTCACCGGAGATATCGTCGCCGACCTCTTCGCCTCGACTACGGGAACCGACAGTGATTGGATCGTGAAACTGATCGACGTGTATCCCGAGGACTACCAGAAGATCACTGAAGATTACGCTCAAAAAGGTGCCGGACCCGTGCTCAACGGCTACCAGTTGATGATTGCCAATGAGATTCTGCGCGGGCGCTATCGCAACAGCCTGGAAACGCCGCTCGCCCTCACGCCCAACCAGGTCACCGAATACAGAATCGACCTTCACCCCAACGACCACGTCTTTCTCAAGGGTCACCGTATGATGGTGCAAGTACAAAGCACATGGTTTCCTCTGTACGACCGCAACCCTCAGAAGTTCGTGGACAACATCTACAAAGCAATCGATGCCGACTACGAGAAGGCTACGCAGAGAGTCTATCGTTCGAAAGATACTCCATCGAGCATAGTGCTGCCGGTGGCCGGGAAGTAAAGGCTGGAGTATCCAAGGATACGGAGCAGCTCCTAACAGCCTTATGGGTAAGCGTCAGCCCGCGGCTCGGCTAGTGTATGTTCAGGTCAACGTAGTGGCCGAAGCTGGAAAGTGCGACCTGGTCGCCGCCTGGAATGTAGAAGCCAAACCTGCCGAGACTTAAATTACTTCCGGGCTGAGTCCAGCGATCCAGAACCACCCAGCTGTCTCCTTGCCTGATCTGGTGGAAGATTTCATTCGGTCCTACACGGATCTGCAGCGTGCGGAAACTCTTCTTGTCGCCCTTGTGCGGAATCTTGGTCTCGTCGCCCTTCTGACCGTTCTTCACCACCGTGCGGTAGAAGTTATTGTCGTCCATCTGGAAGAGTACGTAGTTGTTGGCATCGGTTAAGTTAAGCATCCACTGCAGGCGGTGCCCCTTGGTTAGCATCGCGGAAAAAACGAACGTGCCCGTCGTGGGCGAGATACTGTACATCACATAGTCGCCGCCCTTGCGAACGAACGAGCCCTTCTCCTGCTTCCAGCCCGCGGGGTCGTCCCACTTCGACATGCCGTCGGGGGAGAGAGCCAAATCCAAACTCCGGGATTGGCCGGCGGTGATCTCTATGGTTGATGAACGCGTGAAGTTGTCGGCAGTTTTTGCGGTGAGAGTGTAAGACCCGGCCGGCAGACTCAACGCACCGCCGCTGCTCACTTTCGTGGGAGTCTCACCTGCTTTGTTGAGGGTCACCTGAGCATCAGCAGGCGTGAACGTAATTCTTAAATCACCGGGAGCCGCGTCCATCGCCACATCCCCGGCCACGAGAGACACTGCTGTTCCAACCACGAAGTGCTTCTTGATTTGCCGGGGCTTGAACCGGTCTTTGCGGAGTTCGACGGTGTGATCGCCAGGATTGACAGTTGCTATCGTGAGTGTGCCATCAGACCGTACGGTTCCGACCGGAGTTTGGTCGATGAGAACGGTCGCCCCTGGCATTCCGCCCTGGATGATCAGCGAAGACGAAACGGCCAGAGGTTGCAGATTGAAAATCACTTTGGCCTGCTCGCCCTTGCGAATTCTGATCTTTTGTTCGGGCAGATCCTGGAATCCGCTCTTGGATACTCGTACAACGTAATCCTTGAGTTCGAGATTCGGGATGCGCAACTGACCACCGCGGGTTGGTTGCGGCTGAAGTTTTCCGTTCAGAAAGACCTTTGCCTTGTCTTGACCAGTGACTACAACGAGCGTGCCCAGGTTCTGGCCGGACTCGAGGAATGCGTCCAGCGTGGGCGCTGCGCCTGCGTCAATCTCGAGTTTGTATTGGTCTTTATTAGGTTCAGCGCCGCGGGTTACGGTTAGCTCGTGAGTGCCGGTCGAAATAGAAGGAAGATCGAGACCGTCCTGGGGCACATCAAGCGGGGCTTGGCCATCAAGACTGACCTTAACAGCGGAATCGCTGGAATACACGTGCAGGTGGTCGGCCATGCCGCTCACGACCAGCGCCAACACGTTTTTGGAAACGATGGGGCCCTTGACGACGGGCAAGGCTCCCGCATCGGCTGAGAAAGTGAAGGATGCTTCTCCCTTCGGCCCCTCGAAGGTCAGTTTATGTTCCCCTGGCGGAATCTTGTCGAGAGACCACTGTCCGTCCTGAAATTCGGCCGATGGCTGATCGTCGAATGTCACTTTTCCTGTGCCGGTGTCAGACGACAGTTTCACTACCGGCAATGCGGGCTCTGGAGGCGGCGTTGCGGGGGCAGAGACGGCCGGCGTTGAAGGTGCCGAGGCTGCTGGCGTCGCTTCGGGAGCTTGAGTAACTGTCGTCGCGTGGTTTCTCCGCAGGAATAGAAAGATCGCCACGATCACGATCACTACGGCAGCCGAGGCGATGAGAATGGTTGTGGAACGCTGCGGCGGCCGCGCCTGTTTAAGACTGGACGATGGAACTTTGGCTTTGGGCGCGCCGACTGGAGGATTGACCTGGGAAGCGGCGACTGGCGCCAACGGCGGAGGCGGCGACGGAACCTGTGCTGCCGGAACCTGTGCTGCGCTCGGAGGCGGGGGAACATTGCTGGTTGCCTCGAGGGAGGACTCCGGGGTGTTAACTGGCGGAGTGTTGTAGGTAAGGGTCGCGCTTTCGCTTTCAGGAGATCCTGTAGGATTTTTTGAAGCGACTTCGAGCAGGCCCATCCGGTGCAGTAGACCATTCGCGACGGAGAGGACTTCTCCATCGTTCGGATATTTGTCCGCCACCACTCGTACGCGCTCCCCTAAAGCCTGTTGTGACGCGGAATCCGGGGCGGCGCCAACCTCACTCTCGATGCGGCGTAGTTCTTCCAGATCGCGGCGCCGGACTTGACGGCGTTGAGCCTGGAGATCCCGCTGAACCGTCTCCTGAATCTGAATTAACCGGGGCTCGCGCGGATATACCGACAGCCCCTCTTCGATGCGGGACAAAGCCCCGGCAAGATCGGAGGCGGTTTGCAGTTTGCGCGTGTGCGAAACGCAGTCTTCGACAAAGGTTTCCCGCTTCTGATCAAGAATCAGGGTTCGGATGGTCTTGGCCATAGGGTGCCCCGGATTTAGGTCCAGAGCCTCGCGAGCGAGTTTCTCGGCTTTCCGCCAATCGGTTTCCACGATGGAGTGGGCTTGCTCCACCAGGCTGTTGGCCAGAACTGCGCGAGCCAGAGAATTGTTTTCGTCCAGTTCGTAGGCTTCGCGGAGCAGCTTGATCCCCTCGCTGGACTTCTGCTGCGCACACAACTCCTGGCCTTCGGTCATGAGGCGGTGAGCCTCGGTTTTTCGCTTGATGCCGTCCTGCGCAAGCTTCTCGAGTTCGGTCAGTTCAACATCGTTGGGAAATTCGGCTGCTGCGCCTTGCAACAAGTCCAGGGCGCGCGCGTAGTCGCTGGAATGTAAACAGGTGTCGACCTGCTCGACAAGGCGGGTTTTGGATTCGATCCGGGTTTGCTGCTCGCGCCGTTTTTGCAGCCGCTCAACCTCGAAGGTCAATCCCGGATATTGGCTGTAGATGGTGCGCAGGATTTCCCAATCGTTCAGGGCATCGCCGTACGCTCCCTGCTCTTCATGCAAGTGAGCGCGTGCGACGATGGAATTCACCAGATCGCGCTTATCCTGAACGAGACGCAGCGCGCGTTCGAAATGCGATTCTCCGGGATGGAGATCGAGCGCCTCGCGCAGAATGTTCACGCGTTTGTCGAGATCCGGTTCCGCTTCCACCTGACGATCGACGGACGCGACGAATGCCGAAAGTTCCTGGCGTTGCTGTTCCTCGATGTCGTACTTGAGAGCCTGGAAGATGGCGTTGCTGGGATACTTGGCCAGGTATGCCTGGCAGGCATCCATGGCTTTGCGGAAGTTGTGCTCGGTAAGGTTTCTGCGCGCCTCGGCATACGCGGTGTTCATCGCATCGTGCTCGGAGCGGACTTCGTTATAAAAGCCCTGGTAATTGGCGCCGCTTTCGCGGTTGATGGAATCCGGAGCGCGCCGGTCGAGATCAAGCACAACGCCAAGTTTGGCGAGGGCGTTGCTGACGTCGCCTTTTTGCCAGGCATCCATGGCGGCGCGATGGAGTTGTTCCTTCTCCTGGCGAAGTTTCTTGTACTCCTGCTCCTGGCGGTCAACCTCGGCGAGCAACTGGAGCGCGCGGGCCTCCTTGGGCCGGAGTTGAAGAACGTTCTGCAAAGCTTCGCGGGCGTGCGCGTAGGCGTGATTGTCGATGTGCTGGCGGGCGAGGCGATACCAGTTATCGATCTGGCGTTCGCTGCGCCGGTTTTCGATCCGGCTCTTCAGAGCTAAGGCGGTCGCGTTGTCGGGTTCAATCTGCAAAACTTCCTGAAGCTTCTGGAGAGCGAGCGGATCTTCTTCTTCCTCAAAGCGCGCGCGGGCAGCATCGAGCAACTGGGAAAGCGTTTTGCGCCGGACCGCGCCATCAAGTTGGCGGCGCAGAGAGCCAATGGAAGTGTCCATGTGGCCTTCCGCTTCAAGTTCGCCCAGGATTTCTGCAGCAAACTGGAAGTCGCCTTCTTCCAGAGCCTTGGTGGCACGCTGCAGCCGGGGGCGAGTGCGCTCGGGATCGAAAATCTCGATGGGCTCATTGCGCAGCGCCTTGTTGAGCGTGTCACCGAAATCGCGGGCGCTGGCGAAGCGATGCCACGATTGTTTCGCCATCGCTTTATGCAGCACGCGGCTGACCGGCTGGCTGACTGTGGAATTCAGTTCTGCCGCAAGGGGTGGAATGTGGTGCAGAATCGCATCGACTACTTCGTCGGCGCGGGCGCGCTGGAAGGGGTTACGGCCGGTCATGGCTTCGTAGCAGACCACACTGAGAGAAAAAATGTCGGAGGCCGCTGACAGCGGCTTCAACTCGATCTGCTCGGGAGACATGTAGAGCAGAGTGCCTTTTTGCGCGCGGGTAGTGTGGGCATCGGCCATGTGGGCGACGCCGAAGTCGATGATCTTCACCGAGTCGTCTTCCATCACGAAAATATTGCTCGGCTTCAGATCGCGGTGCACCAGGCCGCGTTCGTGCGCCGCTTGCAGGCCGCGGCAAGCCTGGGAAATGATGTCGATGGTGCGCTCCACGGTCAGACGATGGCTGGCTTTGCGGATGAAGTGATCCAGCGTGGTGCCGGGGAGCAGCGGCATCACGAAGTAGGGTTTCTTCTTGCCGTCTTCTTCGAATTCTCCGATGTCGAAGATCTCAACAATGTTGGGATGGCTCATGGAGGCGAGCACATCGCATTCCTTGTAGAACAACTGAAGCGAAGCTGGGTCGGGAATGTCGATGATGGTCTTGACCGCGACTTCGCGGCGTACGACGGTATCGTAGGCCCGGTAGACCAAGCCCATGCCGCCCTGGCCGAGGATCTGCCTGACCTCGTAGCGGCCTGCCAGTTTTCTCGGGGACGAGGGGGTTTCCATGGCGCGCCCCGGTGTTGGGGCTCTAGCATCTTAATCGATCTTGTGGAAAAGTGTACCTCTTCGCGGCGACATTGAGCCTCATTTATTAAGGGCAAATCTGGGATTAGGGCTTCTCGTTCGTGGCCGGCTCCAAAGGCTGCGGCTCTGAAATCTGGGAGTGTACTGTTTCGGAAATAGGACACTAGCCTGACACTACCGAATTGGCTTTTTTTATTGACATTGAACTTTCGTTACTGTAATTGTGACGGGACCAGATTCGTCTCACTTTGTAATTCTGGGGTGTAGTTCTGGGAGGAGTTCAATGACTAGCACTCGTCACGTTCTGCACGCGCTTTTTAGCGTCGCATTGCTTGCCTCCGTAGTAGGAGTTCTTGGCGCCCAAGCAGCGGGTCAGTCCAACGCGCCACCGATGGGAGCGCCGACGTTATCAACTCAGCCTGTTGTGCATGATCTCCCTGCGGACGTTCCGGGGCATACGGAATTTCTGGATTACAAGAACGGATTTCGGGGGGTAGCTTTCGGAACGAGCGTCAAGGATTTCAAGAATCTTGAAGTCTACCGCGACCGGGGCGCCGTGAAGGTTTACCGGAAGACCGATGAGGATTTGAACATAGGGACTTCTTCGGTCACGAACATTACCTACATCTTTGTGCATGACAAGTTTTACGCGGTTACCATGCACGCCGATGGCCGCAACGGCGCGAACCTGCTGAAGGTTTTCCAAGCAGCGTTTGGCGCGGGCGCGCACCCGGAGGGTGGACCCACGCAGTATTTCTGGACGGGGAAGGTCGCGAGCGCTCACTTCTTTGAGGATGAAGGGCCCGCGCACGAAGTAAGAGGATGGATCGGTAACAACGACCTTCAGAAAGACTACGACCAGGTGATGCAGCAGGTTTTCACGGCAGCGGCGCAGCAACTTTAGGAATCGTCTGAAGCCTTGGCAGCATGGGGAGGAAGCATGGCTCGTCTTCTATCGTTGTACGAGAGAATTCGTAACTGGTTTCTGGTGCTGATCGGGCTGTTGATTGGCGTCCAGATTGGTGTCCAACCGACAAACGCGTCCGCCACCAAGCCGGCGCCGGCCATACCCGAGAGAGTGGCCGCAGTCCGCAGCCGCTTGCAGGAACTCCAGAAGAATCCTGCGGTCGCCGAGAAGAAAAATGACAAGGGCGAAGCGACCCTCGTAGCGCAGTGGGGTAATTGGGGGAATTGGAACAACTGGAGAAACTGGGGAAACTGGTCGTCCTGGAACAACTGGGGCAACTGGGGCAATTACTAGGTTCAGGCTGGAGGTCGGGCGTTGTCCGCTGGTGCCACCGGTAGTCCCTGTGATGGGTCAAGTAATAAGGGCGTCAAGCTGCTGGTTTTGCAGCCGACGCCCTTTTGTAATATCGACTGCGATTACTGCTATCTTGCCGACCGACTGAGCACCAAGAAAATGTTACCCAAGCAGGCGGTCGAGATTGTGGACCGCCTAGTCGCGGCCGGAGTCGTCGGCACCGACCTGAGCATGGTTTGGCACGCTGGGGAGCCGTTGACGCTTCCGCCCAGCTACTACCGCGAGGCTTTTGAAGGGCTAGCGGCTCGGCGGTACCCTTTCACGATTCGCCATTCTTTTCAAACCAACGCAATGCTCATCAACGATGAGTGGTGCGATCTTTTTCAGAAGTGGGATATCAACGTTGGGGTGAGTGTGGATGGGCCGGCCTCGATCCACGATGCTCACCGAAAAGACCGCGCGGGCAAAGGCACGCACGCGAAGGTGATGGAGGGAATTCGGATCCTGCAGCGCCGCTCTGTTCCGTTTCATGCGATTGCAGTGGTCACGGCGGAGTCGCTGCTCCGTCCGGAAGAAGTGTTCGATTTCTTCTTGAACACCGGAATCGATCGGCTGGGCTTTAATATCGAGGAACTCGAGGGCGCCAACAAAACCAGTAGCGTTGCCTGCGACAACATTTCGAACGTCCGGCGATTCTTCGAAGTGATGGCGGAGCGCCAGGAACGCTGCCAGAATAAGTTTTCGATTCGTGAATTTGAGAACGCCCGCGCTGCGATACAGGGCCTTCGGGGAGGGTCGTCTCCGGGGTCGTCGCCAGCTTCATCGCAAGCTTCGTCCCAGGATGTCCGCAACGATCAGACCGAGTCGTTTGCGATACTGACTGTGGCCTGGGATGGCGCGGTGACGGCGTTTTCCCCCGAGTTGATTGACGCGAAAAGTAAAGACTACGGCGATTTCATCCTGGGAAATATTCTTCGCGATCCCATCGCAGATATTTTCAGCGCTCCCAAGTACAAGCAAATTGCAAATGCGATCGAGGAAGGCTGCAAGCGTTGCGCTGAAACCTGCCAGTATTTTTCGGTATGCGGCGGAGGCGCGCCGTCCAACAAATATTTCGAGAACGGCAGTTTTGAATCCACCGAGACTGTGTACTGCCGCAGCGTCGTCCAGATACCGACGGATATCATGCTGGAGCAAGCCGAACGTGAGCTTGGAATCTCTGTTGCCAACAATTCGCCGAGGCAGGCGGCATGAAAACGCCGCATGACCTGTACATTATCGGACTCGGCGTTGCCCTTCCCGAGCATTTGACGAATCAGGCCATCGATACGATGTCAAGCTGCTGCAAGCTCTTCTCAATTGTCCAGGAACCGCTCGGTCAATGGCTCCGGCCCGAGAAAAGGGCAAACGTCGAGGTCATCAACCTGCTGGATTCCTACGTGGACGGCAGCATCCGGATGGAGAACTACACCCGTGCGGCGGAAACGGTCCTGAAGGCGACCGGCGACGGCAGGCCGATCGGCTATGTGACGTACGGCAATCCCATGGCTTACGACAGCGTTGCTCAGCTCATTGTGAAGAGAGCTTCAGAGTTCGGGCGCTCGGCACGCGTGGTGCCAGGAATCTCATCGTTGGATTCGATTCTGTGCGATCTTCAGGTTGATTTAGCGCCGGCGATCCAAGTGTTTGAGGCGTCGTGGATGATGGCCTTCGAAATCCTTCCCCGTGTCGATACCCATGTGATTCTGGTGCAAATGGGTCAATTCGGATCTTATCGCGCGCACTACGGCCATCGGCTCGACGGCAGCGCGTTGAGCCGGCTAGTCGATCATCTGACGGCGGTGTATCCCAAGGACCATCGCGTGACATTGGTCCGCTCGACCAACAGCGGAGACCATCCGGAGAAATTATCGAGCTTCACTCTTGAACGCTTGTTGGACGCAACTGCGGAAGAACTGAGCGGCGCGTCGTTGTATATTCCAGCTCTGAGGCAGCCCATCCCCAATGCTGCGATGCTGGCGGAACTGGAAGCGAATTAGTCCGGCCGGGATCTCTTCATTCAGGAAACGGAGATTCAGAGATTATGAAGAATAAAAACTCTGAGATCTCTTCTTCATTCCCGATTCTCTTAGTCTGCCTTGCCCTTTCTCTTTTATTCATTGGCGTTGCGGCTGCCGGAGGTCCCGCCAGCGAAGCTCCGGCCGGATTCGACAACTTGACCAACGGATTCATCAGCCAGTCGATATACGACGCTGACCGCGCGGTCTTTGAGAAGCCTGAGACTGTGGCCAGCGGGCTGGGACCGATTTACAACGGCCAATCCTGTTTTGAATGTCATCGCAACCCAGTTCCTGGAGGCAACAGCATAATCTCCGTGGCGCGCGCCGGGCACCATGACCCAGCTAGTGGCATGTTTGTGCCAGCGCCCGGCGGGGTGTTGATGCACGTCCATGCCATCAATCCGGCGATCGATCTCAATATTCCCGCCAGCGAGAATGTTCGCTCACGGCGCAAGGCGACTTCCGTGCTGGGCGATGGCTACGTGGAAGCGATCGATGATGCGACCTTGCTAGCTATTGCAAACAGCCAGCGGGAAGAATCGAACGGCCGCATTGCCGGCGTGGTTGTCATGGTGCCGGTTGTCGAAGCGGGAAACACGCTGCGTGTCGGCCGGTTTGGCTGGAAGAGCCAGCACGCCAGCGTAGTTTCATTTTCCGCGGACGCCTACCTGAACGAGGAGGGAGTTACGAACCGGTATTTCCCGGTCGAGAACACTGCCCTCGGGAAATCAGTTGCCGAGTACAAGTCCCTGGCTGATCCGGAAGACGAACGTCACAGCGATGGTTTCTCGCATCTCGACCGGTTTGTGAACTTTATACGCGCCACAAAGGTGCCGCCGCGCGATGAGAAGCTTGCGGCTACGGCTGACGCGCGAGCGGGTGAGCAGGTTTTCCAGCGAATCGGCTGCGGCTTCTGCCATGTCGCTTCGATCCAGACTGCGCCAGCCGGGACAAAGATCAATGGAGGCCAGTACCAGGTTCCCGAAGTTCTGGGGGACAAAGTTATCCACCCCTACAGCGATTTCCTGCTGCACGCGCTCGGCACCGGCGATGGCATTCCTGTGCAGAGCGGAGGCGATTCCACTGCGAACAAGATTCGTACCGCGCCGCTGTGGGGACTGCGCACGCGTCCCGAGTTGATGCACGACGGCGCGTCGGCCACTCCCGAGGGCGCGATCCTGCGCCACGGCGGCGAAGCTCAATTGGTAATTGATGAATTTCTCAAGCTTTCACCGCGGCAGAGAAAAGAACTCCTGACGTTCCTGAGTTCGCTGTAGCAGAGCCGCAGGAAGTCACTTTCCCGTGTAACTGACTCTCCAGATCGAGCCCGATCCGTCGTCGCTCACCAGCAGAGAACCATCCGGAGCCGCCGTCACGCCTACCGGACGCCCCCACACGTTGCCATCCGGTAGAACGAAGCCCGTGAGGAAGTCTTCATACTCGCCGCTGGCATGGCCGGTCTGGTGCAGTGGCACGCGGATTACTTCGTAGCCCACGCGCACCGCTTTGTTCCAGGAGCCGTGCTCGGAGGCGAAAATGTCTCCCTTGTATTCGGAAGGGAACTGCTGGCCCTCATAGAAAGTAAGCTCCAGTGAAGCATTGTGCGGCTGCAGCAGCACATCCGGCACAATGGCTTTGTCTTTCAACTCCGGATGCTTGCCCTGATGCCGCGGGTCCTGGTGCCCACCCATATACCACCACGGCCAGCCATAGAATCCGCCTTCCTGCACGTGCGTGATGTAGTCCGGGACAAGATTGTCGCCGAGAGCGTCACGCTCATTCACCGAGCACCACAGTTCGCCCGTCTGCGGGCTCACAGCAATTCCCCCTCCGGCGTTGCGAATGCCATAAGCGTAGATGCTCAGCTTGCAGTTCGCAGGATCACACTCCAAAATATCAGCGCGGTCTTTTTCTCCGGGATGCGTGTCGGGATCATTTATGTTTGACGCCGAACCCACCGCGACAAACATTTTCCTGCCATCCTGTGAGAATGCCACGGCCCGCGTGTCATGCCCGCCCGCCGGCAAATCGGCAATATGCTCGGGCGCACCGCTCGCCTTCAAGTCGCCGTTGCGGTAAGCGAAGCGAACCACCTCGGTGGTATTGCCTACGTATAGCCACTGCGGATCAGGTCCCGGAGGATAGAACGCCAGGCCATACGGATGTTTCAAGCCGCTGGCGAAAACGGCCGATTGCTCCGGCTTGCCGTCGGCGATCAGCCCGCGGAACACGCGGATGCGCCCAGGATCGGATTCAGTCAGAAAAATGTCGCCGTTCGGAGCCGTGCGCAAGGTCCGGGGATTGTCGAGCCCCGAGCCATAAAGTTCCACCTTGAATCCAGGAAGCGCCACCGGCCACACGTTTTCCGGACGCGCCACCAGTTCCGGACCGTTATTCGATGATTGAGTGGCATACGGTTGAGGCAGATCGTTCACCGTAATCTTGCGCACCGTGCCCGGCCTTTCGTAGCGGAAGTCGGTGAAGGGCGGCGTCGGTGGCGGCGCCTTCAGCTTGGACGTGTTCGTGTCGGGCTGAGCGGCCGCGGTCGGTTGGTCATTGAGCGCCGGCAATACCGACGTTACATAGGTGACGATCTTCCAGCGCTGGCTCGCCGGTAATTGTGCCCATGAGGGCATTCCGTTGTCTTTGTCGCCGCGTGTGATGAACCAGAACACTTCGCCAGGCTTGACGGAATCGAGCTTTCCATCCACCAGCGACGGGATATTGCCCGTGCCTTTTCCCAGTGTGCCGTGGCACGACAGGCAATACTTTGCGTACAGCGGCTTCCCGGCCTGCGCGGCAGCGTCGTCGCCCGCATAGGGATTTTTCATCTTTTGTGCGGAGTCCGGTGCGTTGTGAAACGTCGTATCTGCGTCGAGCGCGCAGAGCGAAAGTGCAGGCAGCAGAATTGCCGCGGCGATGACGGCGGAAGAATTGGCAAGTAAGCGCATGAATCCTCGCAGAGATGGTTCGTGCTTGTTCCCGGGGTCTTCTTAACTTTGGATGCAATTGAGTCGGGCTTCGACGCGAAGGAAAATCAGTTCTTGGTTCAACTGGGGCTCGTGCGGATCGTGCTCTTCATTTCCCTTTGGTTCTATCGCTCGTGACCCGCTCGTACCAGAGGCGGTGATAGGTGCGCGCCCAAGCGGCAGAGACGCGCCCGCGGACCATGGCGTGAAAAGATTCCGGCTCCATGAAGACGCTCATGTAAACATGAATGATGAACGCTCCAATGGTTGCCATCGCTGCGATCACGTGCACGGTGACCGCGAGATAACGGAGCCAGCGCAGACTCCACGGGATGGATTCGACGAACCACAGCCCCAACCCCGAAATCAGCAATAGGATCACACCGAAAAACATCACCCAGTAGAACAGCTTCTGGCCGTAATTGAAGCGGCCCACCGGCGGCAACTTGTCATCCTCGTTGGCGACGTAGTAGTTGATCGCCTTCCACCAGCGCCGGTCGTCATCGGTCGCGGCCAGGTCGCGGCGCCACATCTTGTACATCCATCCCACCGACAGCGTGAAAGCCACGCCAAACCAGGGATGCCAGAAGCGAGCCGTCGGTCCACCTCCCACTAGCGCCGCCAGCCAATACATGTAGGGCGACCAGAACGCCAGGCCTGTGATCAGACAATAGATATAGAACAAGGACCCCAGCCAGTGGTGGACCCGCTCACTCAACGCGTAGCGAACAATCTCGCCGCCAGATTCGCCGGTTGTGCGTGTGGATGAAATAACGTGGGAAGTGCTCACGGTTTTCCTCCGTTCTCATCCTTCGCCGCAGCTTCCTTCGGACCAAAGCGCAAGTAGTGCAAAGTCACGCCCAGGATTCCTCCCAGCATTGCGAGATTTCCAATCCACTTCGCCGGTCCTTTCCAGAAACGGACAAGGAACGGTATGCGAGGATCTTTCGGCAACCCACCATACGCTTCGGGATTGGTAACGTCGTGAAGCACATAGATGACACCGGTCCCGCCCACGCCTGCGGGATCGTAGACGCCCGCCTTTTCGATGCCGTAGTTCTCGCGCAACTGCTTGGCGCGAGTCTGTGCCAGATCCACCATGTCGTCCTTGCTGCCGAAGTGGAGACATCCGGTGGGGCAGGACTTGATGCAGGCCGGCTCCAGTCCCTGGCTCACCCGGTCGACGCAAAGCGTGCACTTGAACATTTTCTTGGTGGTGGGATTGAACTTGGGAATATCGAATGGACATCCGCTGACGCAATAGCCGCAGCCAATACAATTCTGCTGCTGAAAATCGACAATGCCATTTGTATATTGCACGATGGCGCCATCCGCCGGACAAGCCGTCAGACAGCCGGGATCGGCGCAGTGCATGCACTGATCTTTGCGCATCAGCAGCGTGATGCTACCGTCTTCGCGCTCGTGCTCGTTGAACTTGATGAGGTTCCAGTAATTCCACGCCGTTTGCGGCATGGTCTGGTAGCTGTTGTCGAATACCGTGTCGGTGAACGAATATCCGTTCCACTCGAGGCAGGCGACTTCACAGGCCTTGCAGCCGATGCACGTGGTAGTGTCGATCAGTTTGCAGACCTGATAGTCGCGCTCCACGTCCTCGCCGGGAGCGGGCCCGGCGTGGCCGGATATTCTCTTGATCGATAAAGTTGCCTGACTCATAAGATCAGCTTCTAGCTTCTAGCCACTGGCTACCCCGATTTTGCTAGGAGCCAGAAGCTAGAAGCTGTCGTTCAAGCTTTTTCCACCTTCACCATAAAGCCCTTGAACTCCGGCGTATACGCGTTTGGATCCACCACCGTCGGCGTGAGCCGGTTCAGCAGCGTCCTCGCGTCCTTGTCTTGGTCTTCCTGAAGGCCGCGATAGCCCTGGTGGATCGGAATGCCAATCTGATACACCTTCTTGCCGTCGATGGTCATCGGCTTGATGCGCTTGGTGACGAACGCCTTCGCAATGTAGTAGCTGCGCGCGCTCGTGACCTTTACTTTGTCGTTGCCCTTGATCCCCAGGTCGGCAGCCAACTCCACGGGAATCTCGATAAACGGTTCGGGGATAAGCTGAACATTCATCTGGTTGTTCTTGGTCCAGTAGTGGTAGTGCTCAGTGAGCCGGTAGGTGGTGCAAACTACATTGAAGCTATCGCCCGGAGTGGAGTACTTATCCATCGCCGTTTTCAGCTTCTTGACCACAGGATTGTTCTGCTGGCCTGGATGCAGCGCATTTTGCACCGGACTCTCGATCGGCTCGTAGTGTTCGGGGAAGGGTCCATCGGCAAACGCGCCCAGCGGCGCGAAGATCCGGCCAATGCCTTCCGGATTCATGATGAACGGGCCCATGTGGTCCTTGGGATTCGAATCCGGCTTAAAGTCGGGCACATCGTTGCCGGCCCAGCTTTGTGCCGATTCGTTCCACCAGACCTGCTTCCGCGAGGGATCATACGGCTTGCCCGCTGGATCACATGAAGCCCGGTTGTACAGCACGCGCCGATTGGCGGGCCACGACCACGCCCAGTTCTGGTAGATGCCCTGGCCTGACGGATCTTCGGTGCCGCGGCGCGAAGTTTGATTTCCCGCCTCGGTCCAACTGCCGGAATAGATCCAGTTGCCGCAGGAAGTCGTGCCATCGTCTTTCAGCCACGCGAATCCCGGCAACTGCTGGCCCTTCTTGATGACGATCTGCGTCTTCGGGTCGGTAAGGTCCGCCAGCGCCTTGCCGTTCAGCTCCTTTAACAATTCGCCCAGCCCCGGATGCTGCGGATTGGTGTAGCCCCAAGTCAGATTCAGGATCGGGTCGGGGAACTTGCCGCCTTCCTTCTGATAGAGTTCGCGCACTTTGAGGAAAATCTGCGCCACGATGTCCTGATCGAGGCGGCACTGTCCCGGAGGCGGCACGGCGGCATTCTTCCACTGCAGCCAGCGCGCCGAGTTGGTCATCGATCCATCTTTCTCGGCGAACCCGGCGCAGGCCAGGCGATAGACCGTGGTGTTGATGGTTTTCATTTCCTCGGGCGTGATTCCCGGGGATTTCCAGAATTCGCTGGTCTCGTCCGGATAAATCTCACCCACCACCAGGAAATCGGCCTTCTTCAGCGCGTCGATGTTTTTCTGCGAGTCCGGCCCAATGGCCACGCCGTTCATGCCGAACGCGATCAGCCCCTTCACCGTTCCGCGGTACATGTTGTCCCAGATCTGCGTCCAGGAATAATTGCGATCCACCTTCGGCATGTAATTGAAGGCGAAGTCGTTTTCCTTGGTGGCCGCGTCGCCGTATAGCGCCTTCAAAAAAGAGACGGCAAACTTCGGAGTGTTTGAATAGTAATTAAAGGAATCCCATGGGGCTGGTTTCGAGGCCGTTGGCGTGATGCGTTTCAGATAAGCGGCCAGGTCGGTGTCGGCCGGAGTTGGCACCTTCAGGTAGCCCGGCCAGACGTCGAAGATTCCACCCATGTCGGTCGCGCCCTGAATGTTGGAGTGCCCGCGCAGCGCGTTGACGCCCCCGCCCGCGCGTCCCACGTTGCCCAGCAGCAATTGGAGCATGGCTGCGGTGCGGATGATCTGCGTGCCGAAGCTGTGTTGCGTCCAACCCACCGCGTACATGATGGTCGCGACTTTTTTCATGTCGCCATCTTTGCGCACGGAGGTGAACAGATCGGCAGCCTTCAGGAACTGGTCCTTCGGAATGCCGGTAATGCGCTCGACCATCTCCGGGGTGTAGCGCGAATACTGCTGCTTCAACAACTGGAACACGCAGCGCGGATGCTGCAAGGTCAGGTCATAGGCGACATTCGCCGGCAGCCCGGGTAGAGGCTTGGCCGCTCCCACAGGCGGTGGGCCGGCCGGAGCCGCGTTCGCGGCAGGGGCAGCCGGCGGCGCGGCGGCGACTCCGCCTTTAGCATCGCCGTACTCGTAAGTCCACGAAGACCGGTCGTAAGTCTGCGAGCCCGCGTCGAAGCCGGAGTACAGCCCGTCTTCCGGCAGCTTGAAGCCTTCCTTCACGATGAAGGCGGCGTTGGTGTAGTTGACGAGGTATTCTTTGGCAATGCGGTTGTTCTCGAGAGCGTAGCGGATCACTCCGCCCAGAAACGCAATATCCGCTCCGGCGCGAATCTGGCAGAAGAGGTCCGAAGTGGCGGCCGTGCGCGTAAAGCGCGGATCGACCACGATCAGCTTCGCGTTGCGGGTCCGCTTGGCTTCAATCGCCCACTTGAAGCCGCAAGGATGGTTCTCTGCGGGATTGCCGCCCATGACCAACATCACGTCGGCATTCTTGATGTCGGTCCAGCTATTCGTCATCGCCCCGCGCCCAAATGTTGGTCCCAAACTTGAGACCGTAGGGCCGTGTCAAACCCTGGCCTGGTTTTCTATATAGGTGAGCCCCAGGCTGCGCATGGTCTTGACGACGAGATAATTAAATTCGTTGGTGTCGGTGCAGCCCCCAATAAACGCCATGCTTTCGCAGCGGTTCACGGTGCGGCCTTGCGCGTCTTGTGTAATGAAGGAGTCGTCGCGCGTTTTCTTCACCCGCTGCGCGATTTCGTCAATCGCCTGCGACCACGTAATGTCTTCCCAGTGATCGGAGCCCGGACGGCGCACCTGCGGCTTCAGCAGCCGCCGCGGATTGAGGATGTCCTGCTCCAGGGATGCTCCCTTGGGACACAGCGTGCCGCGATTGATGGGATGGTCCGGATCGCCCTCGACGTGGATCACTTGCGGCGTCACGTTCTTGGCTTTATCGCCAATCGTATAAATGAGTACGCCGCAGCTTACGGCGCAATAGGGACAGGTCGATCGCGTCTCGGTGGCGCGCGCAATCTTGAGTTCTTTGAGCTGCGCTACGGCGGGAGTCAGGTCGAATCCCAGGAGCGAAAAGCCCGCTCCACCAATGAGCGTGCCTCTGAGGAATGTTCTGCGGGAAACTTCCATTGCGCATCCTCCGACTACTTCTATCCCAAGCCGAACGGACTGCACCCCAATATTTGCAAAAAACTATAAACCTCTTGCCTGCTGATCGTCAATGGAACCTTGACAGAGAGTACGGAGTAGCTAGTACCGAGTACTGAGTTTAAACGGCATTTCTCGGTACCAAGTACTCGGCAGTTGCTTGCCGCAAGCCAAAGCCCCATAATGCCCCGGTGGCTATCACTGCCTGGCAGCGGCGCATCCGGCGCGCAGAGCACCTTGCCGCCCAGCATCCCTTCGCCGCGGAGATCCTCGGCTTCTACATCCCTGTAGCTCGCTTCCAGGAGAGCCTCTACCAGCGCCTCGAACAAAGAAGCGTCGGCGGCCCTTCAGCAGGCTCAGGGCAGGCTCCGCCGGCTTTCGAATGGGCGTCGCGCCCGCTCTCCGGCCAGCGAGACGCTGGCGCTACGAGAACCTTGCTCGACAGCTTCCCATCATTCCTCTCGCTCGTCGAGGAAAAAGCTCCAGCACGCCTCGCCCAGGTTGCGCACGATCTGCGCGGCTCAGATCCAAGTTCATGGACTGAACTATTCGACGAAGGTTGGACGCATATCGAGGCGCCCACCGATCCCCATGAATTCCTTGTGCTCGCTTTTTTCCAGCCTTATGCCGAACTGGCCCGCGCCCGCGCTCCGCTGCAACTGGAGGGCTACACATCCCTGCTGTGTCCCTTCTGCAATCGCAAGCCCGCGCTCGGCGTGCTCCGCCAGCAGGGCGATGGCGGCCGCCGCAGCCTGCTCTGCGGGGTCTGCCTTACCGAATGGGAGTTCCGCCGCGTCATCTGCCCGGGATGCGGCCAGGAAGACCATGCCAAACTTCCCGTCTATACCGCCGAAGCATTCCCTTACATCCGCGTCGAGTGCTGCGACGTGTGCCAGACCTATATAAAATCCATTGACCTTACTAAGAACGGCCTAGCCGATCCTCTGGTCGACGAACTCGCCTCCGTGCCGCTCAGCCTCTGGGCGCAAGAGCACGGATACCTGAAACTCCATCCCAATCTGCTCGGAATGTGACCTAAGTCACCATTCTCCCTTTTTCGCCTGACCCGCGCGGCTTTGTAACTTTTCCCTCGTCATACAACCTTCCTTGCTAGATACTTGATCAGACTGCAATAAAGCCGTATAAGCTTCTAGGAAACAGCCGCATCATCTCTGACGGAGCGTTCATGCAATTTTGGAAATTGCTCTTACTTCTTCTAGCCTCAACACTCTGCTTCGCCACGCCGTCCGACCGCATCACCGGACCCATCGATTCCAGATCGACAATTCCTTTGGCCAAGAGCCATCACCCCAAAGCGCAGCCTCAATATGACTTTGGCGTCGCCGATCCGTCGCTGAAACTAAGCTACATCACGTTGCTGATGGCTCCCTCGCAGAGCCAGCAGCAGGAGCTTGACCAGCTTCTCGCGCAGCAACAGGATCGCTCTTCGGCCCTCTACCACAAGTGGCTCACGCCTGAGCAGTTTGCTGATCGCTTCGGTCTCAGTCAAAACGACTTGAACAGGGTCACTGATTGGCTCAAGTCCGAAGGCTTCCAGATCCTCAGTGTCGGCGGAGGTCATAACTCCATAATTTTCAGCGGCACGGCCGCCCAGGTGCAGCGTGCCTTTGAAACCGAAATCCATAACTACAGGGTCAACGGCGAAGCGCACATCGCCAACTCCACGCCATTGATGATTCCGGCCGCGCTCAGCGGCATCGTCCGCAGCGTGATGGGCCTGCATGACTTTCGTCCACACCCCAATCGCGTTCGGGGCGCAGGCGGCAAGCGCAGCGTCCACCCCGCCTACTATGACGCAAACTTCCTGTGGCCCAACTTCCTCGCTCCCGGCGACATTGCCACCATCTACGACATCAACCCGCTGTATACAGCTTCCACTCCGATCGACGGAACGGGGCAAACGCTCGCCATCGCCGGGCAGACCGACATCTTTCTGGACGACATCAACGACTTCCGCAGCGGTTTTGGGCTCACTCCTATCCCCACCACGGGCGGCGGCGCGTGTACGACCAATGCGGGCGGAATTGTCATCGCGCCGTGTGACACCACGAATTTCCAGTATGTGTTATTGGGCACCGACCCGGGCTCAGTCTCCACCGGCGACATTCTCGAAGCCGACACGGACATCGAATGGTCCGGAGCTGTCGCCCGTAATGCGAAGATCATCTTTATTAACGGCGAGACGAACAACGGTGTCTTCGACGCGGTGACCTCAGCCATCAATCCACCGTCGGGGCCGCCCATCGCGTTCGTCGTCAGCGCGAGCTATGGGGAGGGTTGCGAGGCTCAGGCAACTCTTGACCTGGAAACTGTTTTTCAACAGGGCAACGCCGAAGGAGTCACCATCCTGAACTCGTCTGGCGACACCGGCGCCGCCAATTGCGACTACAACCCGCCAAACAAAACTGCCCCATTCAACCCGGCCGTTGGTGGATTGGGTGTTGCTTACCCTGCCAGCAGTCCCGAAGTCACGGCAGTCGGTGGCAGCGAAATCACTATCGCCAACGACTCCAACCCTCCCAACCCCGCTTTGTGGAGCACCGTGATCGGCGTGAACGGCGGCACGGCCGTCACCTACATTCCTGAGATTGCCTGGAACGACGATCAAGAATTTGGCACGTTTTGCGATGCCAACGTCGGCAACTCGCAGTTCGCCTCGTTATGTGACCCTACGCCGGGGGTGCAGGTCACCTCGGCGCAGACTTTCCAGGCGGATTACTGGATTTCAAGCACCGGTGGCGGCGCCAGCAACTGCTGGTACGAGACCGCTTCCAACGTCTGCCTGGGGCCGGGCCCAGGCCCGACGACAGGAGGCGGCTTCGCGCAACCCGCATGGCAGCACGGACTGTCAGTCCCCGGTGCTCCCACCGGTGTTCGGTACGTTCCTGATGTGTCCCTTTTTGCGTCACCTAACTTTCCGGGCTACATCGTCTGCACCCCTCAAAATCCACCGGCTAACGACAGCACGTGCGTCAGCGGAATCGCCACCGCCGTGGATACTTACCAATCCCTGGTGGGCGGAACCTCCGTTTCTTCCCCGAGTTTCGCCGGCATATTGACCCTGCTCAACCAGTTTGCGGTGGTAAGCGGTCTTCAAAGCACGCCGGGCCTGGGCAACGTCAATCCCATGCTCTACACTTTGGCCGCTAGCCCTTCCAACGGCGTTTTCCACGCGGTCACCAGCGGAGACAACAACGTTTACTGTAAGCCAAATACACCCGCAGGACAGCCTGTGAATGTGCAATGCCCAGCGGCGGGAGTGATGGGCTACAGCGCGTCTAATTTCGATGCGGCCACACATTACAACCTGGTCACCGGCCTCGGCTCCGTCGATGCCAGCGCCCTCACCGTCGCTTGGAAAGCGGCAATAGAGCCGGACTTCTTGCTCACGGCTGGTACCCTTACTCCCAGCCCGGTATCCGCCGGACAATCCACATCCTCCACCTTAACCATTTCGGCGGTCAGCGGTTCTACCGGTACCGTTGTGAACTTCAGTCCGGGCAGCTGCACGGGTCTGCGCGCAGGCGCGACCTGCAGCTTTAACCCCCCGAGCGTCACTTTCGACGGCGTAGATAATGCGACGACCACGTTGACGATTGCAACCACGCCGAACATGGCGGCGTCGGGTCCGCAGCTCGTTACCGTTACTCCCACCAACTCAGCCAACTCCGCGCAGGTCGTACTGACCGTGACTACGACCACTGAGACTTTCAGCCTGAGCACAACCAGCGGGGCCCAGACTTTCACCGTGGTTGCGGGCGGAAGTGCCCCGGTCGGGGTTACAGTCAACAGCACAACTGGCTTCATCGTGGGCAGCGGGGCCGGCGCCACCACAAGCTTGCCTCTCACCTATAGCTGCTCGGGGAGTCCGGCGTTGGCATCGGCGGAAATCTCCTGCCAGATCAGCCCCGGCAACCAGCCCACGAACGCGACCGCAGTGACGGTCACTCTGGGAACTACAGCACCGACGACGGAACTGCGACCGCCCTTGGGTGGCAAACGCGTCTTCTACGCCCTGTTGCTCCCTGGCTTGTTCGGCATTGTTTTTGCGGTGGGATCGCGTACCCGCAGCCTGCGCCTGCTCAGCCTTATCGTGGTTCTCGGTTTCTCCACGCTGTGGCTGGCTTCTTGCGGTGGCGGCAGCAGCACTAATACCAACCCGGCGAACCCCGGGACGCCGAAGGGGACCTACACGATAACGGTCGGCGCCACCACAGGCGGCGCGAACCCGCTCACCAACTCCAATGTGCCCTTTACGTTTACGCTGGTAGTGAACTAAGAAAGTGGTCAGTGGCCAGTGATTAGTAAAACCAGGTCAATCTGATTTTCTGCTCACTGCTCACTGCTCCTGACCACTGACCACTGATCACTGATCACTGACCACTGCCTTCCCGACAGCCATGTCCTCCTGTGCAAAAGGACCTCGACTTGCCTCTTGCGCCGCTGCACCGGGGCGAGTACGATTGTGTTGTTCCCTTTGGCCTCGTTCCCGCGTGGGCCTTCCGCGTCCCAGGCCGTTCCCGGCGGCGCGACGGATCCGAATAACGGATAACTGAATACGCAAAATTTAGAAGTTTTTTTCGCTAGTACGAGTTTGCTTCACCAAAGAGCGGTTCATCGCGACTACGATAACGATTGCGTCCAGCCCAAACCGCAATCCCGCATGGAAAGTTGGCCATGCCTTCCGAGCGCGGTCGCGAGACTGATTAGCCGCGATGCTGATAGTTGACGGGTTTAACTGAGTCAGTGGATAGGATCCCGCAAGAAAGTGGCTGTGCACCAGATGTTGTGAGAGCCTGCCGCAACCAATAGTGGGGAACCTGAAATTAGTGGGGAACCTGAAATCTGGGCGTCTGAAATCGTGAATTTTTGCAACCCTGCACCGGAGCGAAGCCCGGCCCAGCAGGTTTTGAGAGGACTATGAACGCAGGACCAGGAAGACCCTCCGGTGGCGGAGGCAGAAGTCGACGGCGTCGCGGACGCCGTCCGAACAATCCACGCGGACCGCGCCCCGCGGGCCCCAGCCAGTCGCGCCACAATCAGGACGGCATTTACACCGCGCCCATGGATCACAGCTATCGCGCCGCATTGTCCGGTAACGGCAACGGCCAGGGTGCGCGCCGGGGCCCTCGGCCCGGCTTTGCTGCACCTTACGCGCCTGCCGATCCCGAACCGTTGCCCGCGCTGCGCGAAGACTCCAACTCGCGCATCTTTGCCTTCGTCGACGACCTGTTCTTCGCGGCCAAGATTCAGGGAACCGCGCGCAAGCTCAATGTCAAGGTCGAGTTCACCAAGAACGACAAAGACCTGGCTGAGCGTATGCAGCAGAACGGCGAAGAAAAGCCCTCGTTGATCATCTTCGATCTGAACAACGTCAACGCCAAGCCGCTGACGCTCATCCCGAAGCTGAAGGCAAAGCTCAAGAAGGGAACCTCGATCATCGGATTCCTCTCGCATGTGCAGGGCGATCTGAAGCAGAAGGCCCACGAAGTAGGCTGCGACATGGTTCTGCCCCGTTCGGCCTTTTCTCAGAACCTGCCACAATTGCTGCGCCGCCACGGAGCCCCGGAAGACGAGAATCCTACGGTACAGTAAGCATCCCGCGATTGTTGAGCGGTTTCTCCGCAGGCAGGTAAGGCATGTAAGACCCAGAGGAAATGTCTACGGCTTAGAGAAAATCTGTTGTAATCCTCTAAGTTCTTGTTTCATCTCGTCGAGTAGGGCAGGCAGCGCGGCAAATTGGGGAAACTGCGAATCCATTTCTCTCGTCTTCTCTTTACGCTTTTGAGAAAGGACATCCGAGAAAGTTGGGTCGAGGGCTTTCACGGTTTCGCGCAAAGCGAGGACTTCCTTCATCAGCGCCAACAAAGCCACATTCTGCTGTTTACTATACTCAAGCGAAGCGCCTAAACAAGCCATAGTGCCAAGCACGGTAGATTTTATGAATTTGTCTGTCACGCCTTCCTCCTCAGTGTTATGCAGCGTGCGGGTTACGAGAGAATCGGAGATCTACCGCAACGCTTGAAACCAGAAAACTGGAAACCAGAAACTAAGAACTTAAGAACTTAAGAACTTAAGAACTTAAGAACTGCTTCCTCACCCTGGAGGCCAGTTCAGCCCGCGCCCTCCCAAAAGATGGACGTGGAGATGAAACACAGACTGTCCCGCACCGGGGCCCACATTGAGCACGGTGCGGTATCCCTGCTCGATATTTCGCTGACGCGCAATTTCGGCCGCCGCCAGGTGACAGCGTCCGATCACTTCTGCGTCCTCAGCCTGCGCTTCCTTCAATCCAGCAAAATGTTTCTTCGGGATGACCAGTACGTGTGTGGGAGCCTTCGGGCTGATGTCCTCAAAGGCAAGGACGTGCTCGTCCTCGTAGACCTTCTTCGCGGGAATCTCGCCGTCGATAATGCGGCAGAAAAGGCAGTTGCTGCCAGGGTCAGCCATGGGGAGGGCTCCGGCGAGAGCATACCATCGACCTCGCAGGGGTGGCCAGTCGTTAGTTCATCCGCCCGATTGAGCTGGCCACGGACGCGGGCAGTGGCCACTAATCAAGCCTTACCAGAAACACCGCGCCCTCAGAAGTTTGGGTCTCGGCGGCGAGTTCCTGGGCGCGCTGGCGATCGTCGCCAGCCACCCGCACCAGCACCCACCAGCGACCTACGGGGCTGTTGAAGCGCTGTACTTTTGCCGTATGGTAGCGGCGGGTGACTTGGTCGGCAAGGTTCGTCGCGGCATCTTCGTCCAAGAATCCGCCAATCTGCACCGCCCACTTCCCACCAGTCTCGATCGGTACCGGAGTTTGCATCACTTCCAATTTCACTTCGGCGACTCCAGGCTGGTAAACGTCGAGTTTGCGCGCAGCGGCCAGCGACAAATCGAGAACACGATCGCGGATGAACGGACCCCGGTCGGTAATGCGCACCATCGCGCTGTGACCTGTCTTCAGATTGGTGACGCGCACGATCGAGCCCAGGGGCAGCGTGCGATGCGCGGCCGTCATCGCGTTCATGTCGTAGATTTCGCCGTTCGATCCCCGCCGGTTGTGATACGGCGGACCGTACCAACTCGCCCGGCCAATTTCCGTGGCCAGCGCTGGGCCGGCGGGAATGGTGGGCTGCTCGATGTCTGAGACGCTGTTTTCATTGCTGCTCTTGCCGCCGGGCAGTGGGCCATTCCTGGTGCTACTCGTGGCAGGCGGCGCAGCAGGCGATTCGGCCACTGCCGGCTCCGGTGGCGGCGGCACATTCACGCGTGCCTGCTTGGGATGGCCACAGCCCGTAAAAAGTAGCAGAAGGGTTGCAAGCAGACTCCGGATCGCCGCGCAGCGGAGGAACGCCCAGCAGTGTGGCGTCACTTTCGCGAAGCTTTTTGTTGCTCCATGTAGTCGGCCAGTTCGGTGAGCTTTAGGCTGGCCGTCCGAAGCGCCTTGGTCGAGTGCTGCCGCACGGCTGGCACTACCTCGTCGTTCAAGTATTTGATGAATTCCGGAATCTCTTTCTCGATGCGTTCTGCGGCCTCGGCCACCGTCTTGCTGACGCGCGCCGACGCGTCTTCCACCTTGCGGTTGAAGTCGTTCATGATGCTCCTCGATGCTGTAGGGCGTGAATAAACTCACGCGAATGTTGCGGATGCCCGGCCCGACTATTATTTCGTGCGGCGAGCGCGGGGTCAATGGCGGGGGAGGATCGCTCATTACGATTTAAGGATGAAATCCTTGATAAAGTAAGGACCATGTCAAAGCTGACCTCCAAGGCCGATAGCATTCAAGTTGAAGCGCTGTGTAACGAGGCCAGGGCCGGTCTCCAATCGACCATCGAGAAACGCCTAGAAGTTTTCGACGCCAATACCAGATGGCCGGATGAACTTCAGGCCAAACAACTGGCCGAGGCGAAGGCTAAAGGCACGCGCATCGCGCGAGAAAATCGAGGTTGGACGCGCGAAGATCTCTATGAGAATGTGCGCGGCTTCTCTCAGTGACACGCCCTCAGCAAAAGCGGTTCCGCACGAGCCTGTTGACCTGGTATGACCTTCATCGGCGCGATCTGCCGTGGCGCGCCAACAGCGATCCCTACCGCGTCTGGCTCTCTGAGATCATGCTGCAGCAGACGAGAGTGGCGGCCGTGATTGAGCACTACCTCGAATTCCTGCGGCGCTTCCCAACCGTGCAGAAGCTTGCGGCAGCACGCGAGGCCAGCGTGCTCGCGGCGTGGAGCGGCCTAGGCTACTACCGGCGGGCGCGCATGCTGCACGCGGCGGCCAAAGTCGTCGTGCGCGAACACGGCGGAACGCTTCCGGCGAGTGAGGAAGGACTGCGGGCGTTGCCCGGGATTGGCCGCTACACCGCGGCAGCGATCGCGAGCATTGCGTTCGACGAGGCAGTTGCCGTCGTGGACGGAAACGTCGAGCGCGTACTGCAACGAGTAGCGAGCGAACGGCTGTCTGGAGAAGAATTGTGGACGGCGGCGAATCGTCTGCTGGATGCGAAGCGGCCGGGTGACTTTAATCAGGCAATGATGGAATTGGGCGCGGTAGTATGCACGCCGCGCGCGCCGGGGTGTTTGACGTGTCCGGTGGTCGAACTGTGCGCGATACGGGGCGAGTTGGAGCCGGCTGGAACGGCAGCGCCGCAGAAGAAGCGTGAAATTCATTACACGCTGAATTGCAAGAACGGCGCCGTGTTTCTAGTGCAACGCGCTGGGGACGTGTCGCTGATGCCGGGCATGTGGGAGTTGCCTGAGCTGACAAGCACAAATGGAGACGGCCCTGCATTCACCCTGCCGCATTCGATCACAGTGACGAACTATACCGTACGAGTGTGGCGCGAAGCCGCGGCATGGCGCAAGTCCGGCAAATGGATCCCGGTCAAGCGACTGGAAAAGGTTGCGCTCACGGGGCTGGCGCGAAAGATTCTGCGGAAAGCAGAAATGCTCTGATTTTTCACCAACTGGCCACTGACCACTGACCACTAGCCCCTGACCCCCTGCTCCCAGCAATCATCTAGAATGAAAGCAGCTCACGGCGGCGACTGCATGCGGTGGTTGCAAAGCATCCTGAAAACACGAACCGGAGGACGACCGATGGCGGCATTGACCGCGGGCACGAAGGCGCCCGACTTCGAACTGAAAGCGATCGATGGCGAGCGCTTCGTGCTCAGCCAGGAACTGGCGCGCGGGCCTGTAGTGCTGGCGTTTTTCAAGGCGTCGTGCCCTACCTGCCAGTATGCGTTTCCATTTCTAGAGCGGCTGGAACGGGCATACGGGCGCCAGGGCGTCAGGATGATCGGCGTATCGCAGAACGATCCGAAGCAAACCGCGGCGTTCACCAAAGAATTTGGCGTGACCTTCCCGGTGCTGCTCGATGATACGGAAACCTGTCCTGTATCAAATGCCTACGGGTTGACGAACGTACCGACCGTGTTCGGGATCGCGCAAGGCGGCGACATTGAAATCTCCAGCGTAGGCTGGGTGAAGGCGGATTTTCAAGAGGTCAGCCGAAAAATGGCGGAGGCGCGAGGCATTCCACCGGCCTCCGTGTTCAATCCCGGAGAAGATGTGCGCGACTTCCGCGCGGGTTGAAGCTCAAAAAATTAGTCCCGCGGTCGCGGGGGATAGTAACCAGCACCTGGTGGCGAGTACTGGTACCGAGTGTCTGGAGAAAACCTTATTTCGCCGGGCAGGGCGCGCCTGCGGCCTGCCATCGCTTCACTTTCGCCATGAACTCGTCGTGCGGCATGGGAACGGGGGTTCGGCCCTCGCCAGGATTCCAGCCCCACATCACTAACTTGTCTTCCGTGAGGTGCTCGACCAGCTGATCGAGGTTCCGGTTTCGGTTTCGCTTTGGATCTTTGATCGACCCACAAATCTGCGCGTCAGTCAGACCTTGCCAGATCATCGGAGTACTCGCGGGAGGCAAGCCCCAGTTGGGAGCGCCCGGCGGAAGGTGCGCGCCGGACACATTGTGGTCCTGATGGCAAGTGTTGCATTTTTCCGCAGTCACCCCATGGCCGTCTGAGCCGCGGCGCACATTCATCGCGTGCGGATGCCCGTCATCACCCTGCCGCGGATAATCTCCCTGCGAATGGCAGTTCATGCACCGCGGACTTCGCAACACCGGAACGAACGCGCTGAAAAGCGCTCCATCTTTTGCGGAAGGAGCGGCAGCAAGTTCCGCCGGCACGGCCGGAGGCTCCGCCGCTGACGCTGAATGTGAGAACCACAGCGCTCCTGCGATGACCGCAACGACCAGGCTCGAAAGGAAAAAGCGAGTTAGCACGTGCGCGCGCTTCATGCAGCCTCCGTGAGATGAATAGGCAACCGGCGGATCCGTTTTCCGGTTACGGCGAACACAGCATTCGCGATGGCTGGCGCGGCACATGGAACACCTGGCTCTCCAATCCCACCGGCCTTCTCGTTGTTTTCCACGATGTGGGTTTCAATCTCAGGACACTCATTGATTCGCATCACCGGAAAGGTGTGGAAGTTGGTCTGCTGCAGTCGCCCGTTCGCGAAAGTAAGCTCCTGGAAGAGCGCTGCCGACGCGCCGAAGATGGCTCCTCCTTCCGTTTGCGCCGCGATAATGCCTGGGTTCACGTACTGCCCGCAATCGATGGCACAGACCATGCGGTGGACGCGCACCCTGTTATCAGTGACTGATACCTCGGCAACGTGCGCCGAGTAACTGCCAAACGCAAAGTGCACCGCGATCCCCCGGCCCATACCTTTCGGCAAAGGCTTGTCCCATCCCGCTTTCCGAGCGGCGAGGTCGAGCACGCCAAGATATCGCGGCTGTTTCTGCAACAGCTGCCGCCGGAACTGGTAGGGATCTTTCTGCGCGAGCGCAGCGAGTTCATCCACGAAACATTCCACTGCGAAGGCGGTATGGGAGTGCCCCACCGAACGCAGCCACTGCACCGGCACACCGATCTCTGCTTGATGTGATTCAACCGTCACATTCGGAATCGCATATGGAAGATCGTCGACGCCCTCAACCGACGCGGGATCATACTCTTTCCCCTTCATCATCATCGCTGCGAACGGCGTTCCCGCCATGATCGATTGCCCTACCAGACGCGATCTCCAACCTACCGGATTCCCACTCGCATCAATCCCGCCCTCAATGGCATGCAGAAACGCTGGACGGTACCAACCACCCTGCATGTCATCTTCGCGCGTCCAGATCACTTTGACCGGGACTCCCGCTGCTTTGGCGACATGGACCGCTTCCACGACGAAGTCCGACTGTGGATTCGCGCGGCGCCCAAAGCCTCCGCCCAGAAAAGTCGTATGCAGTTGGACCTTTTCGTTCGACAGCCCCGCGACCTTTGCAGCATTCGCACGGTCCACCGTCTGGAACTGTGAACCGGTCCAGACCTCGCAGGAGTCCGCGCGTAAATCCACTACGCAGTTCAGCGGTTCCATCATCAAGTGCGAGAGATAAGGAACTTCGTAAACTGCCTCAATTTTCTTTGCGGCGCTCGCCAGCGCGCTCGAGGCATCGCCGTCCTTGCGCACGCTGGTCCCCGTCGATTTCGCCCGCTCGCGGAAGTCCTGCATCATTTTGCTGGTGTCGAAGTTACCCATACTTCCTTCGTCCCAATCAACCCGCAGAGCGTCCCTTGCCACTTTGGCTTGCCAGAACGTGTCGGCGATCACCGCGATGCCTGCGGGAACGGCTGCAATCTTTCGAACTCCGGCCATCGAACGTGCCCGGGAATCATCAAAACTCTTCACGCTGGCCCCGAAGATCGGAGGGCGGGCGATCACGGCAGTCAGCATTCCGGGCAATTTCACGTCGATACCGAAGACAGCTTTGCCATTTATTTTCTCGGGAGTGTCGAGCCGCTTGATGGGCTTGCCGATGAGCTTGAATATCTTTGGATCCTTCAATTGAACGTGCTCGGGCGGAGCCAGCGTTGCCGCAACGCCCGCGAGTTGGCCATACGTCAGCTTCCGGTTGGACCCGCTAAACACCGCCCCTGATTCCGTGCGGCAGGAGCTCGCGTCCACACCCCACTGCTGCGCAGCCGCAGCGATTAGCATGGCGCGCGCCCCGGCCCCGGCCTGGCGGAATTGCTGCAGCCCCGACCATACGCTGGAGCTTCCTCCCGTAATCTGCATGCCGAAGGCAGGGTGATTGTATTTGGGGTCGACCGGAGCGGACTCGTACCCAACCTTGGTCCAATCAGCATCCAGTTCCTCAGCCAGCAGCATCGGGAGCGAAGTGTAGACGCCTTGTCCCATCTCCGAGTGGTTCACGATCACGGTGATCCGCTCATCGGTACCGATCCGTACGAAAGCATTTGGCATAAAGGCGGATACCTGGGCCGACGCGAGCTGAGTGATTCCGGGAAAACGAAAGCCGATCAGCAAGCCTCCGCTGGCCGCGACCGAAACCTTCAGGAAGTCCCGCCGATTTGTTCCCGGGCTTGCATTGCGACGGATCATCTTTTGATCGATCATCTTTTGATCGATCATCTTCTGCCGGATCATTGGGCGCCTCCCTTGGCCACCATTGCGGCGGCGCGGTGGATGGCTCGTCGAATGCGCGGATAGGTTCCACAGCGGCAGATGTTGCCGGTCATCGCTTCGTCAATCTCCTCATCGGTAGGCGCGGGCTTCTCGCGCAGAAGCACCGCTGCACTCATCAGTTGCCCCGATTGGCAGTAGCCACATTGCGGAACGTCTTCCTCCAGCCAAGCCCGCTGGAGCGGGTGGCTTAGATCCAGCGACAGCCCCTCAATAGTGGTCACAGCTTTGCCGGCCGCGCGCTCAACTGACGCGACGCAGGAACGCACAGCCTCTCCGTTGATATGCACCGTGCAAGCCCCGCATTGCGCCATGCCGCATCCGTACTTTGTTCCGGTGAGGCCAAGCTGTTCGCGAATCACCCAAAGCAACGGGGTGGAAGGATCAATGTCGAGGTCGATCCGCTTGCCGTTAACGGAGAATCCGATCATTGTAGTTCTCCAATTTTTCTCGTATCAGGACGTTATACGCCGCGTCTGGGTTGTGAATCAACAATCCGCAAGCCATCGGCAATTGACTCGCCGCACGAACGCTCGCCCCTGTAACCTAGGTAACTTTAGCCTCCTCGCCTCGCGTGCTAGCCTCGATATGTACATGTGTAATCAGTAGCTTCCAGAAATTCTCAGCCATTTACGATGCCTCGACTTCCCATCTTTCGCCTGGGTAAAGAGCCCGACCAACTGGCTCTCCCGGAGATGATTGCGGCTGCGCCGTCGATTGCGCTCGAAGGGCTTGCAGTCGGGGTCGACAACCTGCGGCACGATGTAGCCCTGAGCCCGCGCTTCGTGGAAGCGGCGCGAGCGCAAGTGATGCGGTTGATCGTGCGCCACGGTGAATTGGAAGGACTACTTGCCGCCGAGTCGACACAGAAAACGCCAGGCCCGTCGTGGATGAGAAACGCCGCCGCCGGGCATACTCGCAGCTCACTGGAAAAATCTGACTGGAAGCCGCTGCTGACCGACCTGCATCTGGCCGCTCTGAACCGCGCCAAGAAAGAAGAAAACATTTCCGTCGATCTGCTGGCGCGGCTGGCCGTGACCAAGTTTCTCCGCACCGAGATGAACCAGCAGTTCGCGCAAGTGCTGGAGCGCTGCCGCGTGTTGTTGAAGAGTTACGAAGGCATCCGTCAGGGCAAAGCGGTGGAGTATCGCGAGCGCGTGGCCGCCTTTCAGGTGCGCAAGAAGATCGTCTTGCGCAAGACCGGGCAGGATCTTTTCGAAACCTTGCGCGAGATCGAAAAAGAAACGCTGGCGCGGATGCGGCGGTCGTTATTTGGAGAAGCGAGGTTTGCGGAAGCCAAGCTTGCCGAAGGGAAGACTGGAGAGCTGGGCGGCGCAGGTCTCGGCAGCTACGGCCTCTTCCTGAACCGTCTGGCGTTTTCCGAAGATGGCCGCGACGACTACCTCTGCGCCGAACATTACGTAATGCTGGGGAACTGGGATCGCGACCCCGATCGCTACTCGAGCCTGAAAGACATCGTAGTAGGTTTTATACGTTCGGTGTTCGGCGAAGAGACGACGGCTGAGACCATTGACGCATGGCTGTGCGCTCCGGAAAATTCCAGGGCTCTTGTGGGCACTGGAACGCCCGACGATTCCACCGCGGAAGGTGTCGCTCAGCAGAATCGCCTCGCGAAATGGGTGCGCTTGCTCGAAGACCAGCAGGTCATGGAGTGCGTGATTGCCTCATACCATACGGTGCCTTTGCTCAGCGAGTACGCTCCGCGAATCAATCCGCAGCAACTGAAGAACGCCCTCATCTCGCGTCCCGAATGTGACCGCGTCGAACGCATGATTCAAGAGCATGGCAAGCTCTCGCCCAACAGTCTTTATGCCGCAGTAGGTAAAGTTGCGGGCTGCCGCGGTGCGGAGCGGGCGAAGGTGGCGGCGCGTTTTCTGCAGGATTTTTCTCAGTATCACCGCGACCTGCGCCGGCTGGAGACTTTGAACGCCGCGCTCGATTCGGTGAACGTGGTGAGTACCGAGAAACTGCGCGACTTATCCCGCATGAACGGGACGCTTTACGAATTTCTCCTGCCGGAAGAGCAGCAACCCGAGGAAGATCGCGTCCTGCGGCATGTGGTGCTTAAGGCCGACGTGCGCGACTCCACGCGGCTCACTCGCACCTTGATGGAGAAGGGATTGAATCCCGCGTCCTACTTCAGCTTGAATTTTTATGATCCGGTAAACAAGCTGCTCGGCAAGTATGGAGCGCAGAAAGTTTTTCTCGAGGGCGATGCCATCATCCTGGCGATTCTGGAGCGTTCCGGTGAACCCGAACTTGCAGTGAGCCGGGCCTGCGTGCTGGCCCGCGAGATCATCGAAATCGTCCGCGGCTATAACGAACTTATGCAGCGCTCAGGCATGCCAGGCTTGGAGTTAGGCGTCGGCATCACTCTGCAGGAAGCCGCGCCGTTGTACCTGATGGATGGCGAACATCAGATCATGATTTCCGAGGCTCTGAACGAGAGCGACCGGCTTTCTTCCTGCAACAAACGCGCCCGCAAGGTAATGGAATCGCAGGCCGGACCTTTCCACGTATTCGTGTTCCAGGCGGCTGAGGCCGCGTCCACGAAAGATGAAGCGGAGAATCCCGAAGACTCCATCCTCAGCTACAACCTAGGTGGCATTCGGATGAACGAGGCCGCGTTCCGCAAGCTGGAGCAGGAAGTTTCACTCGTGCCCCTTGCGGTGAAGCTGCCGCATTCGATCGCGACGTCCGATAAAGCGGAATACCAGTTATTCAGCGCTACCGTGCCGGTCGACCGCGACATCTTCCGCAAAATCGTGGTGCGCCAGAGCCGCGTGCCGCGAATCCATGTCGAGGATTTCTCCATCCAGGGCTGGACCGACCGCACCTACTATGAAATCTGCACCGACCCCGCAATCTACGCCGCGCTGGAAAAGAAAAAGGGCGCGAAGGCGTAGAGGCGTAGATCAAGATACTTCCTGGAGAAAATAAAGACCGCTGGGGGTCCGTGCCAGCATTGAAAGCGGGGTAGGAGGCGCAATGCTCGCCCCTAGCAGGCTGCGGAAAAACGACGGCTCGACTTAACAATGCTGTCCAGGGTTCACGATGGTTGTAACTAAGAGGAAAGTTTTGGTTGCAGCCGCTGTGGGTTGTAGATCCTTTTCCCGCA
>Ga0182024_10003159_pt1 | contig 39643 bp, 35 predicted proteins | sample P32metaG_FD_120480 | JGI IMG/M metagenome (GOLD analysis project Ga0182024, IMG submission 120480) | Permafrost microbial communities from Stordalen Mire, Sweden - P3-2 metaG (Illumina Assembly) | ecosystem: Environmental > Terrestrial > Soil > Wetlands > Permafrost | place: Sweden: Stordalen...
CCGCCCGGAGGCGACTGCGCGAGCGGGACGTACACCTGGTAGCCGGCGTCGTGATCGAGACCACGCCGACGCATGTCCTGCACAACGCCGACGACCTGGACGGGACGCGGCCCCAGCGAGGCGCGATGGAAGAAGCTCGACCCGACCTGGGCCGCCTGCAGCAAACTCCGGATTGGCGACGCCTGTGCGCGTGTCGCCCGACATGACAAAGGCTGCGACGTCGGCGAGGGTGCTCGACCGGCTCGTCCAGGCGGCGACCACGGGAGCGGACACCCACGCCGCCGGGTGGGCGCCCGTCAGATCGGTGAGGCCGAGCGTGACCAATTGGTCGGCCTCCGGGTACGGGAGGGGGTCCAGAAAGAGTACGCGCCCAACCGAGAACACCACGATAGCCATGCCGACAGCTGGCGCCACAAGGAGCGCGACGGGCAGGGCGAACCCTCGGCTCCGCCATGCCGCGTGCGCGCCGTGCCGAATCGCGACGACCATTGGAAAGGCGTGGGACGCCCTGACCCTCAGGGTTGGCCGCCGCCTCCGGCTTTCCGCGCGCCCCACGTCGGCGATGGCGGTTCCTTCGTCAGCCGGTTGACCGGATGCTCGGCGAGCTGCTTCATCGCTTCGGCCACTGCGCGTTCGAGCTGTGGATCATGGCCGGCGATGACGTCCTTGGGCCAGTTCTCGACGTCGACATCGGGTGAGGTGCCGACGTTTTCAACCGCCCAGTGGCCATCTCGAGCGAAGAATCCGCCGCGCGGCGCGATCATCGATCCGCCGTCGACAAACGTCGGCGTGTCCGCCGTGTGGACAAGGCCACCCCAGGTCCGCTTGCCCACCAGCTCGCCGACCTTCCGCTCGTGAAACATGTAGGGCATCAAGTCGCCGCCGGAGCCGGCCATCTCGTTAATGACCATGACCTTCGGACCCCAAATGCCAGCCTCCGGGCTCGTAAACGGCACGCGGTCGCCAGCCACGTTATTGAAGTAGCCGTCAAACTGCCGCTGCAGCACATCGATGATGTAGTCGGCCGCCGATCCGCCGCTGTTGTACCGCTCATCGATGATCGCGCCTTCCTTGTCCTGCTGCGAGAAGTAATAGCGATTGAAGCTCGCATAACCGGTTTGCGACGTGCTCGGCAGATACACGTACGCGAGCTTGCCACCCGACAGTTTGTCCACGAGGCGCCGGTTGTCCTCGACCCAGGCGCGGGTCCGAAGCGGCTGCTCGTTGGCGACGGGCACGACGGTCACCGACCGGGCGCCATCCATGACCGGTCGGCTATTGACGGTGAGCGTCGTCTGACGATTGGCCGTGCCATCGAGGAGCCGATCGATGCTGTCTGGCGCCTTCAGCTCCACGCCGTTAATCGCCAGGATGTAGTCACCGACGCTCACATCGACCCCGGGCGAGGCGAGCGGCGCCTGCAGATCCAGATTCCAACTCTCGTTGTCGTAAATGCGTGTGACCTTGTAGCGGTCCTGATCGATGGCGAAGTCGGCGCCGAGCAGGCCGCCCGTCGACGCCGGAATCTGCGGGATGTCCCCGCCGCGGACGAACGAATGTCCGATGGCAATCTCGGCGCCCATTTCGTCGAGCAGGTAGTTCAGGTCGGCCCGGTGGTTCGCATACGGCAGCATGGCGCCATACATCGCCTTGTCTTTCACCCAATCGGTGCCGTGCATGTTCGGCACGTAGAGGTAGTCGCGCTGAATGCGCCAGCCCTCATTGAAGATCTGCTGGAACTCCGTTTTCGGATCGAGATACAACCGCAGCGTCGCACTGAGTCGGCCCGCGCCGGGTGCCGGAGGGTTGCGATCGGCGTCGACCAGGTAAAGCGCCGGTCCGCCACCAGCGGCTCCGGCTGCCCCGCCCCGCCCGCCGCCGCCCCCACCGGCAGACCGATAGACGAGCTTGTGCCCGTCGGCGCTGACCTGGAATTCGGCGACGCCCGTGGCGAAAGGCGCGGCGCGCCGGTCAGTCAGTCGATACCGCTCGAGGACGGTGCCCCCACCTGCCCCGCCCCGCCCGCCGCCGCCGGCGGCTTCGAGGTAGTAGACCGTGCCGGCCACACCCGCCTTCAGATCTGAGTACTCACGGGCCGGCACGCCCGGAATCGCGAGGATGCGCTGCGCCAGCCGGTCGGCGTCGATCTGAACGGTCACCGGCGCACGCGGACCGCCACGACCCACTTGCGGGAGATCAGCTGACTCGTCCGGGTTGGCTGGCGCTGCCCCGCCGCGACCACCTCGGCCACTGCCACCGGCTGGCGTCGCCGCGACGCCCGGATCCTCGTCGCTTTCGGGCAGAAGCGGCGACGGGTCGCCCTTCTTCAGGATCGCCAGGTAGAGACCGAAGGTCTCGCTGTGGTCGTAGGACGTCATGTCCAGCCATTCGGACCGCAGCCCGAAGTCGGTCGACGCGAGGAACCAGAGATACTTCCCACTCGCATCCCACGCTGGCGACATCGCATCGGAGAGGCCGTCGCTGACCTGTGTCGACTCGCCCGTCTCGACGTTCACGGCAACGATGGCTTTGAAAAGCGAGTTCAGATGTTTCGCGTAGGCAACCCACTTCGAGTCAGGACTCCAGACGGGGTCCACCGTGCGGGTCGGCACCATCCAGGGGTCGTTGCCGACGATCTTCGTCTGACCGGTCGCCACATCCAGCACCCAGACGTGGAGGTTCGTATCGGTGTAGACGATCTTCTTCGAGTCCGGAGACCAGGACGGCGTGTAGAAGTGCGTCGGATTCGGCAGCGCGATCGATCGGGGAGGCGCCAGCCCATCCTGCTGTTCAATGACCAGTTGATACTCGCCGGATCGATCGCTGAAGTAGGACACGTAGCGGCCGTCAGGCGACCAGGCCGGGTTACGCTCGGCCGATCCGCTGGAGTTGGTGAGGTTGCGTACATCGCCCTTCTCCGCCGGGATCGTGAAAATCTCGCCGCGGGCTTCCACGGCCACGCGTTTCCCGGTCGCCGAGATCGCCAGGTCCGTCATGCGATTCGTCACGTCTTCCCAGTGCGGCATCATCCAGGGGAAATCCGCCGTGGCCGTAATCGACACGATGTGTGATTGGCCGGTCGACGGGTTGAGTTCATGGACGTAGCCGGCCTGCTCGAAGACGACGGCGCCGCCGCCTGAGTCAAGCGTCTTGACATCGAAGTCCTGGAACTTCGTCACTTCGGCGAGCTTCTTGGCTTTCGTGTCATACGTCCACACGTTACTGACGCCGTCTCGATCCGAGAGGAAGTACACCGTGTCGCCGACCCAGACCGGATCCATGTCCTTTGAATCCGTCCACGGCGGCGAGATGAGATCGAAGCTCTTCAGGTCGACAATCCAGATGGGTCGATTCTGGCCGCCGCGATAGTCGCGGCGCTCTTCGTCCCAGGAATTGTTCATGCGGTAGGCGATGCGGGTGCCGTCGGGCGAGATCTTCCCCTGGTACCCGCGCGGCAGCGGCAGCGGCACAGCGATGCCCCCGGCCGAGGGCACCGACCAGAATTTGGGCGCGGCCGACGGCGCCCAGGTGGCGCGCGCGGAAGCAAAGATGATCGAGTTGCCATCAGGCGTCCAGCCTTGCACGTCATCCGCCCCGGGATGCCACGTCAACCGTTTTGGTTCGCCGCCCTCCGACGGAATCAGATAGACATTAGTGTTGCCAGCGTATTGCCCGCTGAAGGCGATCCACTTGCCATCCGGCGAGTAGTGTGGGTTGGTCGTCTGCCCCTGAAAACTCGTGAGCCGGCGCGCCAGGCCGCCGGCGCGATCCACCGACCAGAGATTGCTCGCATAGAGGAAAGCAATGGACGAGGCGCTCACCGTTGGCGCGCGGAGGAGCCGTGTGCCCTGTGGCGGCGCGTCGGCTGCGGTCTGGCCGGCCGCGGCGGCCCGAAGCGTCCGGCTAGCAAAGACCAGGGCGACACAAACGCCCAGCGACGACACGACTAGAGCCGCAACAAAAATTCGGCGGAGCATGGTGACCTCCCAGCTGTCCGAACTCGAACAGCGCGGATGCTACCACGCGCCGCCGCGAGGGGCGGAGAAGCAGATGCGACGAGTTTGCCGCTAGGAATGCCCCGGCGGCCGGCTCAGCCTCACCACCGCGCCCGTGAGATTCTCGGCCCCGACCGAGAGGTACAACTCGCGGTCGGTGACCGAGAGACTGAACGCAATGCGCCGTTCAAGGCGCGCGACGAGGGCGCTGACGAACGCGCGGTCGATCGCGTAGAGCTCCAAGGCGTCCCCGCGGTGAATCGGCTCGCCGGCCAGCGACCGGAGGAACTGGGCGGGGTCCTTGTGCGTGTACACGACCACGCGCGGCGCGGTCTTCGAGGCCTTGTGCAGCCGCGCGGCATCCGGGGTCCCGATGTCGATCCACGACTGAATCGCGCCGGTCAGATCACGGATCGCAATCGTCGGCTCGTCCGGATCGGACACGCCCCGCGAAAATCCGATGCCTGGGGCGAACTCCAGAAGGTAGGCCAGAAGACGAGCCACCAAGTGCTCTTCGGACTCAGACGGATGCTGGGCCAATCGCAGGGCGATCGATTCGTAGACGGCGCGGTCGGCATCGGCGAGCTCGATGTCGACGTTGTAGATGACGGACCCGAGGGCCATTCGCGGATCATGATAGCGGCCTTCGAAGCGCGTCGATTCCGCTCGCCATTGGGCAGCGCGTCCTACCCGCAGCGTCGCGGCGACGGCCCCTTGGCATTCACGCCCGCAGCCCAATCATGCGGCCGAGCGGTGGCAAGAGGCGGCTGCTATCATCGCAGTTAGATGCGCGGTCAGCCTCGTATGGTGGCCTTCGCCGCCTCGCTCGCGCTTGCGGCCTCGGTCTTGGCCCAGCAGCAACCCACCTTTAGAGCCAAGGTGCAGCTCGTCCGGGTCGATGCGACGGTCGTCGATGCGGATGGCAACCCCGTGCAAGGCCTCACCCAAGCGGACTTTGAACTGTTCGACCGCGCCAAGCCGCAACCGATCGCGACCTTCACGGCCGTGCTTCACGACCCGCCGCCGGCGACACCTGAGCCCGCTCCAGCACGGGATGTCGCGAGCAACGTCGTCGACGATTCGAGTGAACTCATGGTCCTCGTCCTTGACGATCTCCACATCCGGAAGGAATGGACCGCCAAAGCCAAGGACGTCGTGACGGACTTTGTGAACGACCTCGGGCCCGACGTGCTCGTCGCGCTTTTCTCCACCTCCGGGAAGTACCGCGTTGAACTCACGACCGACCACGCCCGGATTCTTGCGGCGATCGCCAGCTTCAACGGCGCCGAAGCCAAGCTGTCCTTCAATAACCCGGGGAGCAGTCAGGGTGGGCCCAAGACGCCGGCCCTCAGCGCCGAGGAGATCAAACTGCGGCACCTCAACCCGGATGGGCCGCCCGTCTCCACGATGACCTCGTCGACCGGCTCGTGCGTCGGCACGCTCTACGGGCCGCCGGCCGACAGCAAAGGCCTCTTCAACCTGTTCGAAAGCGCGGCGCACGTCCTCTCGACCGAGGACCGCCGCCACAAGGCGCTCGCCTGGGTGTCTACGGGGGAATCGTTCGGCGCCGAGGGCGCTCGGCAAGCGATCGACGCGATGAAGGCAAGTGGCGTGGTGCTCTACGCGATCGATCCCATCGGCACCCATCCGGTCATGGCCGACGGGTCCTATGGCACGACGGTGTGTCCGGACAGCCGGACGTTCGAGCAGGTCAAGACGCCTTGGCAGATGGTCGCCGACAACAAGCTCTCGAGCCTCACGAACACCAGTCGCGCCACCGGCGGCGAAGCCATCGTGAATAACGACGATCTGGCAGGCGGCGTACGGAAGATCGTGCAGGACTTCGGCGAGTACTACGTGCTGGGCTTCTATCCGGACGACGTCTCGACGCCGGGAACCCGGGCCCTCGAGGTGAAGGTCAACAAGGCCGGCCTCACGGTGCGCGCGCGATTGAGCTACTCCATTGCCGATGAGGCCGCACCGTCGACCGCCGCCGCCCTCGCGTCGCTTGCCGGCGACCTCGCCCCGACCGGCGACCTCCCGCTCCGCCTCTACGCCGCCGCGCTCCCCTCGCCCACGTCGAGTCGCGCGCGCGTCGTCGTGACGCTCGAAGTCACCGCGCCGACCGCCGACCTCACGACGACCAGCGACCAGGTCAGCGACCGCCTGCAGTACGGCCTCTATGCCGTCGATCTCGATTCAGGGAAAGCCGTCCAGTCAGCGGCGCGCGATGCGACCTTCGAACTCGGGCATCAGGCGGGGCCGCTTCCGCCGTCGGTCACCTACGCGGTCGACGCCTCGCTCGCGCTCGCGCCCGGGCGCTACCAGGTCCGTGCCTCGGCCATGAGCGAGCGCACGGGACTCAAGGGCAGCGTGTTCCTGCCGCTCGACGTGCCGGATTTCCACGGATCGCCACTCGTGCTAAGTGACCTCGTGCTCGGCGAATCGGCGGTGGCGGTCGCCGCCGGGGCGGACTTCAACGTGCTGCGGGCCGCGCACGCGCTGCCCTTCGCGCCGACGCTCGACCGCGTCTTCACCCGGGCTCGGCGCGTGCGCATCTTCTCGGATGTTTCGACGACGGGCAACCAGCCGGTCACCGCGACAGTCGCGATGCTGGATCCAACTGGCACGGCGGTCTGGTCGGATGCACACCAGCTCCCGCGGTCGGGCCAGCTGGACCTCACCCTCCCGCTCGAGCGGTTCTCCGTCTCCGCTTACACGCTCCGCGTCACGGCCACCGACGGTGCGCACACGGCCAAGCGCGAGGTCGGGATCGTCGTGCGCTGACCACCGCTGAAGCCGAGGCCTGTCGTCGACTGGAGCGGCTCTCAATTGGTCGCTGTTCCCGGCAGGGTCTGTCTATTGGATGTAGACTGGCTGCCTCGGCGAACCCCATGTCCAAGCCGCGGAAGCCAGGCGCCGTCGTGCGTTGGCTGGCGTTGGTCCTGCTGGCCACGTGGGTGTGTGCCTTCCTGCGACCGCAAGCGACGCCTCGCTATGAGGTGTATGCCGTGCGCTTCGCGCACGTCACCTATCCGACGTCGAGCCTGGTCGCTGGCGTGCCTCGCGGGACGACGACCGACATTGCCTTCACGGTTTGGCCGATTCGGGCGGCGAGCGGGCGCGTGCTCCTCTTTGACTCCGGGTTCTATCGGGATCAGTTCCTCCAACGGTGGCATCCGTCCGATTATGTGAAGCCCTCGGAGGCTGTCGCCTCCGCGCTTGGCATTACGCCCGACGACGTCACCGATCTGGTGATCTCGCACGTGCACTGGGACCACGCCGATGGGGCCGACCTCTTTCCTCGCGCGACCATCTGGATCCAGAAGGACGAGTATGAGCACTACGTGAGCCCGGACGGGACGCCGCTCCACAATGGCGTCGAGGCGGTGGACGCGGCCATGCTCGCCTCACTCAAGGCGGCTGGTCGGGTCAAGTTCATCGATGGCGATGACCAGGAGATCTTCCCGGGCATTCGCGCGTACACGGGTGGCAAGCACACCTATGCGTCGCAGTACCTGAGCGTTCAGACACGGTCTGGCACGGTCGTTCTCGCGTCTGACAACGCCTACCTCTACCAAAACCTCGAAGGTCACCTCGCTATCGCTCAAACGCTCGATGCCGCCTCGAACCTGGCGGCCCAGAGCCGGATGCTGACTCTCGCGGCCTCGCCGAAGCTGGTCATCCCAGGACACGACCCTCAGGTCTTCGTCAGATTTCCGGTGATCAAGCCCAACGTCGTCCGCATCGATTAGCGGACGACGAATCCGACCTCGCGGGTGACGGCGTGACGACTACGAGCCGATGACAGAATCCCGCCTCGCAACCTACACAGGCGGTCTTGATATGTCGTTCGGATGGCGCCTTAGCACGCTGATGTTTGTTACTACTGTGCCCGTCGTATTAGCCGGACAGGCTCCTCGACTGGTAAGGTCCGTTTCCGGACCATCGGGAACCACGGTCGGTCAGGCCTTCGTGATTGACAACCCTCGAACCCGGTTCGTCTATCCGCAGGACCGCTCTCTCACGGTGTACTTCGAGTGGGAATGGCCAGCCGGGGACCACGAGCTGGTGGCCACGTGGACGGCTCCGAGCGGCCGGGTGGTCTCTGTCTCGCCGCCAGTCCGGATCAAATCGACGTCGACCGATCTCAAGAGTTACTGGATGTTCGACATTGGACCGTCACTCGAGAACGGCGCCTGAGTTCTCGAGGCGGGACAACAAGCCGATTCTTGCCTATGCCTACTGGAGCAAGGTGGCGAAGCTCTCGAAGGGAGAGGTAAGCGTGGCGCTCTTTGATGCCGACAATCGGCAAGAGGATGTCTCGCCGCCGAGAAAGGTCTCGCTGAACGCCAGTCCTCAGCGGTTCTTCGCTTCGTGGGCGTCGAAGGACTTGGCACCCGGCTTCTATCGCGTGGACTTCTTGTGGGACGGAACGCCGGTCTGGCGAACCTATTTTCACGTCACCGATTGAGCACGCTTGACCAGGAGTCACCGTTGAGACGGCAACTTTCGCCGCTTCGAGGTGCACGGCGGAATCAAGTAGGTCTGCCTGCCTCCCCTGCCGTCCCCCTCGCGCTACTAGCGCCCGACGCCGGAGACAGAGAACAACTGGCACAGCGACCGCCGATACGAATAGACGTACTCGCGACCGTCATCACGCCATGTGTAGGGTGTGACGTCGCTGACGCCGAGGGGATCGGCCGGCCTGAGTTCCTTGAGCAGCGTGCGCGTCCCCGTGGTGAGATCCACACGCTCGACTCGGGCTGGCGCAGCGTTTCGAGTGCTGACGACGACCGAGTTGAGGTCGCGCTCCCAACCCATCACGACGTCGTCGCTCGTGATGCCGCGCGCAGGTCGACCCGGTCCGGTCGCACCAAGGGTCATGACCTGGTACGTCCCGTCGTTGAGAACCGCAAGCACGGTCCGGTCGTCTCCCGCCACGATTCCCGATACGACTCCCTCGGGGGTGACCGGTTCCGGTACCGACCCAGCCTGCGTGGCGACTCGATAGCAGCGTGGAGCGGACTGACCTAAGCGGCCGCACAACCACACGTGTGTTCCATCGGCCATCCATTGGCCGGTGCCCTCAACTGACGTGAGAACGATACGAGGAAGCGTGATCGGCTCTCCTGGTCCGGTCGGGTAGAGCATCGTCTGGCCCGTCGACGGCACCTCGGCGAGCACCCACTTCCCGTCTGGCGACAGGTCCATGGGCCAACCGGGGCCGAGTCTGACGACTTGTCCGTCAGAGCGGTTGCGCCATGCCACGGCATAATCCGATCCAGCGCTGGCGCTCAGATCGCCAAAGGCGATGTGCTGACCGTCGGCCGACAGGTAGCCGGCACCGGCGAAGTCCAGCCACGGCAATTCGCGCTCAGTACTCTCGCCGGGAAGCAGCGCACGGAGGCTCTGGCGGTCCGAGACTTCCATGATGAGGAGGTGGCCGTCGGCCGCCACGTCCTGGACGTCAAGAGCATCTGGTGCACCGACAACACGACGGGGCGGCGTGGCCGCCACAGAGTCGACGGCACGCACCTGATAGCTCTGCCCGCCGCTTTCAGCCGCTGAGAAATAGACCGTGCGACTATCATGCGCCCAAGCGATCCCCTCCTCGCCCCAGTAGTCTCCCCCTAGCGTCTTGACCGACCCTGAACCCGATCGATCGACGACTTTGACCCATCCACGATCGTCACCCATCAGCTCATGCTCGAAGAAGGCCACCCGCGTGCCGTCTGGCGAGACCCGGAGGTCGCTCAGGTAGCCTCGCGAGATCGAATAGATCGCGGTGCCGACGGGGTACTCAATTCGCCAAGTCGACTGATTCACGCGAATAACGGCTAAGGTCGATCCGTCAGGTGACCAGTCCGCTTCAGTCACCTGCTCCAGCCACGGCCTCACGGCGCCCGTCATCGACATACGACCGAGAATGCCGGCATAGACCCGGTGGGCGAATGTGTTTTTGGCACCGGTTAACACGGCAAGCTCCCCTGTCGAGGAGACGGAAAGGAGCTCCGTACCGGGCCCCGCGACGAGCTGTGAGGCCGGCTCGCCGGGACGAACGACATAGAGCGACGGAACGGTGCCAGTCGCGGCGGCACTGAACACAATGGTCTGGCCATCAGGCGCGAAACGCGCGTTCGTGATGGTCTCTGAATCGAACGTCTTCGCCTCAAACACGATGTTGCGATCGACCGAGCCCTGGAGCCGGCTCACCACGAACGCACCGGTCGCCGCGCCGGCAGCCAGGACGAGGACGGCCCCTGTCACTGCCCATGGCCATCGAAACCGCGTGGCCGGCAAGACCTGAGGAACGGTGCTTGGCGCCATTGCGGCTGCCGTCCCAGACAAGGCCTCGAGGGCGAACGCCACATCTCTCGCGCTTTCGAAACGTTCGCTCGCGTTCTTCTCGAGGCAATGCCGGACGATTCGGTCAAGGGCCGGGGGCGTATCGGCACGTGTGCTCGAGACCTCCGGTGGCTCCTGCGTCAAGATGGCGGTCATGGTGTCGGCCGCCGTATTTCGCTGAAAAGCGCGGCTGCCACTCAGCATTTCGTAGAGCACGGCCCCGAACGCAAACACATCCGTACGCGCATCGGTGGCCAGCCCGCGCACCTGCTCCGGCGCCATGTACCCGATGGTCCCCATGACGACGCCCGGCTCGGTCGCAACGGTGCGCGTGGCCTCCGTGTCACGTGTCCCAAACTGACGTGCGAGCCCGAAGTCGAGGATCTTCACCTGTCCGTCGTCGAGCAAGAACACGTTCTCTGGCTTGAGGTCGCGGTGAATGATCCCCTTGGCGTGTGCCGCACCCAGTCCGCGCGCGATCTGAATCGCGATATCGACCGCTTTGCGGAGGGCCAGTCCGGCAGAGGGCGTGCTGCGCGGACTCGCCGGTGGCACCCCCTCCGCCGCAGGACCACTCGAGCGAGAACCGCCGGCCAAACGCTCGCGTAGCGTCTGGCCCGTCAAGAGCTCCATCACGACGTACGCCTGACGCTCGTGAATTCCCGTGTCGAAGATGGCGACGACGTTCGGATGCGAAAGGGCGGCAATCGCCTGTGCTTCTCGCTCGAATCGAGCACGGCGATCGGGATCCTCAGCGAAGGACGCCGGCAGAATCTTGATCGCGACGTCCCGGCCGAGCCTCGTGTCCTTCGCTTGATAGACCTCACCCATGCCGCCGGCCCCGAGTAACGAGCCAATCCGATACGGTCCGAGGCTGGTTCCTGGTAAGAGCGGCATACGGCTGGTCGCGGATTATAAAGGGGATCGGTACAACCCGCCGCCAGAGGGAACCCGACCCTCTGGCGGATGGTCCCACGCGCCCTTTGCGGAGGAGTGACGATGATCAGAAAACTGGCGAACGGCCGTTACCGGCTGTTCTCGCGTAAAAAGGATCCCAAGACTGGCCGTCGTCGGAACCTCGGCACGTTCCGGACGAGGACCGCGGCCGAACGGCACGAGCGCGCCGTTCAGTTCTTCAAGCGTCGCGGCTGAAGGTCAGGCCACGCCCATATCCTCTCCGCAGATCGACAGAATCTTTGACCGGGGCGCCACGTGCCGCAACGAGTGTCTCACCTGACACTGAAGGGCACATCCCGTTCGGCGCGCTGGCCACCAGGCTCGAATCAGTGGAAGGCGATTGCGGATGGCCTCACTGCGGTGGCGCTGCAAGATCTCAGTCTCTTGAGGGCTCCGCTTTGCGCAGCTTCCGGGCCTGATCGATGATGGCCGTCCGGTCTCACCGAGGCGACCCACCCGGACCTTCCGGGTAGGCAAGTTTCGCGTACCAGTCACCGCGCCCCTGCGGCGTGAGATCGAGAACGTTGTAGACAGGGGTCAGCAAGTCGATTCCCCGCTCCTTGACATCCTCGGCCATCCAGGGGTGTGCGGAGTAAGAATGACGGAGCGTACCGTCGCGGTCCTGCGTAAAGACCGAGATGGTCGAGTCCTGCCTGCCTTCCGCATCCTCGCCGCGAAGGTCGTAATTGAACGTGCTGTTCCCGCAACTGAGCAGCCGAAGGTTGCCCCACCCTCGAGTGCGAGCGTGCTGGCGCAGGGCAGGCGGATCCGCGGCCGCAGCGATGACGAAGTCGGCGTTTTGGGCGAGATGATGACTGACGCCGTTATAGCCGTCGATCCACATCGTGCACATCGGGCAAGGACTGGTCTGACGCTTCCCGTACATGAAGTGGTAGATGATCACCGACCGATCGGGCCCGCTGAACAGGTCGCTCAAGCGGACAGTCTGGATCGGCGCGTCACCGGCATCGAGGCTCGACGGCCCCTCCTGAAACACATAGTCCTGGACGATCGCGCCCGCGGGAAGGCGACGGCGCATCGCAGCGACCCGTTCGCGCTGTCGCATCAACTCGATTTCCGCCAGGCGGAGCTCTTCGCGTCGTGCGACGTACTCGGCCGATTCGTTCGTCAACCGGGTCAATTGCAGCGTGCCGTTGATAGTCTCGATCGCCATAGGCCACTATGCGCCGGGACGATGGAGTCGTGTCAAGCTATTCGATTTGCGAGGTGTCATCGTCGTCTGGCGATCGCAGGGGTGCATCGCAACCATTGCCAACATGGCTGCGGCGCGGAGACGCCTGAAAGGTGCCGTCTGCCAGCGGCCTGCTAGCGGGCGATCGCACGGATGAGCGTGAGCATCATCACTGCCTGGATGACGGCCGCGAGCAGTACGAGCCCGCCACGGCTCAAGCTTAGTTGCACGGGAGTAGAGTTAGGAGCGGAGGTGGCTGTCGCGATGGTCACGCGTCGTCGGCCTCGTCCCGGCCTGCCGGTGCTCCTGGCCGCGCTCGCGGCCGGCCCCGGCGTCCTGGCCGGCGCGCCGCGGCAGGCGACCCCACGGCTCGACGACATCGTTGCCGCCCTGCACCACTACGTCCAGGACTACGAAGACAGGTTGACGCTCATCGTCGCCGATGAGAACTACCTGCAGCGCGTCTACGGCCTGGGGACCAAACTCCCAGTGCGGGCGACCCGGCAGACCAAGAGCGAGGTGTTCTTCGCCTTCACGCCGACCTCGAAGCAGTGGCTCGCGGTTCGCGACGTCGAGAGCGTGGACGGCCAGGCCGTTCCGAACCGGCCCGACGTCGCGTCGATGCTCGCGAGCACGCCGGCGAAAGAAGTGGCCGCGACGCTCAAGATGTACAACTCCCGCTACAACGTCGGTAGCGTCTACCGCAACTTCAACGAGCCGACATTGAGCCTAGAGCTCTTCGACTCGGTGCACCACGAGGACCTGGCGTACGAACTCAAAGGGCTCAACGTCGAGCGGGGAGCGTCGCTCGCGACGCTCGGCTTCCGCGAGCGCGGCGCACCCACGCTGATCGTCGATGTAGACCAGCATCCCGTGGAGTCATCGGGCGAGGTCACCGTCGAGACGGCAACCGGCCGCGTGCGGAAGATCGACCTGAAGTCCCCATTCGACGACGCCGTTTCGGAGCTGGAGACGACGTACGGGCACGACGTCAAGCTCGACTTCTGGGTGCCCGTGCAGTTCGTCGAGCACTACACGGCGGCCGCGGACCAGGTGATCGTCTGCCGGGCGACCTACACCAACTTCCGCCGCTTCGAGGTACACGGCGGCATCAAGTAGGTCAGAAGTTGGAAATGGTCGGGATGGCGGGACTCGAACCCATGACCCTTGACCCCCAGACCGAAAAAGCCCAATTTCCATCGGGTCGCATCGCGTGTCAGCTCGTCGCGAATCCTCAGCGCGAGAACGACTTCGACGATCAAGATCGAGTCACTGCTTTTCACGAAAATGCAGTGAGCATCGTTTTTCGGTTCCCCATACGTTACCCAGGAACAGGCGTTTTCGGCACACTTGACCAGGAGATAAAAGGGTCGTGATACAGGGACGCATTAGCGTGGGTGGGTAACAGAAGGACGTTATCGGAATCCCGCCGGCGTTGACACTCGCACGGCGTAAGCACCGTTCACTGCTTCGATCGTGCCGAAGGATCGTCATCGGCCGAGGCCGAGCACTCGGGAATCGTGGACCAAGGCGAGATTGGCGGTCGCGGCCGTCGCGGAGCCGCCAGCCGCGAGCAGCGGCACCAACCGCTCGACTTCGTGGTGCCCCGTGTGGTGGAGCAGCCAACAAAGACCGATGTCCTCCGCGACAGCGACCGCGGTGCCAAGACTCGCGCCCGGCCAGCCTCGGTCCTCAAACCATCTCTCGAGCGGGTCCCCTTCGAAGCTGCCTGGCACGTGATGAAACACGTACTGCGTCGTCGCGGCGTCGGCGAGTGCGGCGCCCAACTCCATCGCGATAAAGGATGAGTTCAGTTTGTCGAAAAACCGGTGCGGCGGCCCTGGGACATGGGGCGACACCGCGTCGTGAGGCAGCAATCCTAACCGGAGGACATAGCCGGCCGTCACGGCGAGCCGCACTTGACCTCCGCCCCCATTGAAGGTCCGGAGCCCAGAGACCGGAAAGCTGAGCGTCGAGGGGAAACGTGGATCCGTGCTGAACTGCAGCTGGAACGGCGTGGGGTAAGGGTAATCCAGCACCCCGGTCGGCTGACCCACGACCTGCGAGGGTGTGGCGCTCAGCGTGACCGGGTCGTCACGGCCGACGATCGCCCGGCCCTCGAGCCGGAAGCTCGACCGCGGCGATAGCGTGAATGTGAAGCCGACACCCGCGACGCCGACCGGGTGGACCGACGAACTCCCGTACTGCACGGTCACGCGGTCCGTCTGGTCAATGGGGACCGGAAAGGATGGCGCTGACACCAACGTATTGGGCCCCCCGGCCGTGAACACGAAGGCGTAATGGCCGACGAGCGTGACCTGCGGGATGGGTCCGGACGCGGACGTCGCGCCCGCGCCGAACGTCAGAAACGGATGGACGCGGCCTCGGGGCGCGAGTCGAACGGCGAGCGCCACCGTGGCGAGCACGGGATGTCCGCCGCTCTGGTAAGTGCTGCTCGCCGTGACGCTGGTCCCCGTGAACACGGTGGGCGCAGACCGGAACAGGGCGTTGAACGCGCTGGGATAGCTGGCCACTGTCGCGGCGACAGACTTCGCCGTTTGCCCGCCGAGTGCCAGACCGGTGGCTCCAGCATCGAGGCTGAATTCGGCCGCCAGCCGCCGCGTCAGGCGACGCGAGACCCCCACGCCGAAACTCGGGTCGCGTCGGTACGTGTCCGGTTGCAGGAGGGTTCTGAACAAGCCCGTCACGCCCGCGGCCGCTCCGATGGCGGCGCCGAGGTTCTGATTGCCAAGCCCGAAGAACCACGACGAGACGTTGGCGCCAAGGTTCGCGGTCCCAAGCAGGGGCACGTCCGGACCATTGAAGACGAGGGACCGGTAATCTCCGACACCCCCGCGAAAGTCAAAGAGATCAACCCCGCCGCGCGCTTCGATCTCCCACCGGCTATCGTCGGCCGCCGCGCTGCCGGCAGCCTTCGGTGCCACGTCCGCGACGGGGTTCGCCGGGGGTGTCACCTCCTGTGCCGCCGCGACAGCCGCCACGCCCAACACGCAGGTGGCACTCACCGCCGCACAGATCGACGCCAAGACACTCACCATCGCACGGATGATAGGCCGCGTAAGCGCGGGTGGGCAACGGAACGGGCGTTGTCAGAGTTCCGGCCGGTTCTGACGCTCGCGCGACGACACCAGCATTCATGACACCTGAACATTCACGGCTTGAACGCGTCGCCAAGGTCGGCTAGCGCCGACGCCGGTGGACCGCGCCGGATCCTCCCGAGCAGACAAAGTTGGTGAGGCTCGGGTTGAGCGGGCCGCAGATGTTGCCGCCGCCGTCCGTAAAGCCCGACAGGGGCGAAAGAAACGGCCCGTCGTAGGTCCCGAAATTGTTCCCTTGTAGGACGTTATTTTCGACGTGGCCCGAGGCGAAGACGACGCTCATCTTCGGAATGTTGACGAAGCCAAGGCCGGGAATGACGTCCTGCAAGGTGTTGCTCACGAACTGATTCCCCGCAAACACGGGAGGCGGAAATGAGCCCCCACACTGAGGCGTCCCAGTCTCGTAGTAAATGAAGATGAGACGCGGCGCCTCCGACACGGTGTTGCTCTGAACGGTGTTGTTCGTCCAGTTCGTACACCAGTAGGACCCAATGGCGGCGGTCCCGATTTTCGACATCGTGTTGTCGTTGATGCTCGTGTTCGCGATCGTGTCGATGCCCTCGACGGCCGTATCCCAGAAGCCATTGATGATGTTGCCGCGAATCGTGTCGCCGCTCTCGCCGTCGAGGAGGATGCCGTCATCGGGTCCTGCCTGTGCGAAGGTCTCGGCATATGTGCCGGTCACCGTGCTCTGGAGCACCTCGTTGCCCGTCCCGGCCGCCAGGTAGACCGCCTCGAAGCCCCCGTTCCCGCTGAGGCTAATCGTGTCTTGCTGCAACTGGTCGTTCGTCCCCGCCACGATCTGCACGGCGATCGTCGCATTGATGGGCGCACTGATCGTTGAGTGGTCGATGAGAACCGACGTGCTCGTCCCAACAATCACGCCGCCCGAGACGGTTGACATCGTGAGGTCGACGTTATGGGATGTCGTGATCGACACAACGCCGGTGACCGTGCAGTTTCGCAGTGTCACCCCTGAGCCATTGATGACGCTGATGTTCGGCACTACGTGCTGCTGGCAATCGAGCTGGACGGAGGTCGCCGACTGAATCAGGAGGCAGGTGGCGGACGAGGACGACAAATCCGTCTTGAGTGTATAGGCGGTATTCGACTGCAGTGATCCGCATGACGAGAAGCCCACCTGCCCGCTTGGCGTCGTGGGCATGGGCGTCGAACTTGAACACGCCACAGCAGCCAACGGTAGCGCGCACCCGACCATGACGACCACGCCGCGACCGGCCCAACCGAGCCACACGCGAATGCCCCGCGAGCCGCGCGTCAGCCAGAGTGTCATCGACTCTTCCCCGGCCGCCCGCGGAGCGACGTCGGGGGGGCGGGCGGCGCCGACAGCACCGGCCATGGGAGGGCCGCAGAGGACCGCATCGCATGGGCACCCGCCGTAAAGCTGAGCATCCGGGGCGGGGACCACGCCTGAAAGGTACCGTTCACCTGGGCCTGGACGAGCCAGTGCCAGAGCGTCCCGGTATCGATCCCGGCCGTCGTGATCTGATACGGCGGGTTCGCGATGTCGGGCTTGTCGATCGCCGGAAACGTCGCGCTCTCCCCCTTGAGGTTGAGGTGATACGCCGTCGCGCCTGGGACAGTCGACCAGTTGAACGTGAGGATCCCGGTCTGCGACTCTGTGATCGTCGCGCCGTCGTCGGGACTGAGCAGGGTCGGCACGAGTGTCGGATCAGTGGCCGGCCCAGTCGCGACCGCAAGCGTCCCACTTGCCTTCGGCGTGAGATCTCCCCCAAGTAGCAAGTAGGCTGTGATCGTCACTTGGCCCACGGCCCATCCCGTGGTCAGGCCGGACTGCATCACGGAGGCGACGGTCGCGTCGCTCGACCCGATCTGCATCATGGTCGTGACATCTTTGGTACTTCCGTCTGAGTACGTGCCGACGATGTTGATCTGGACGGTGCCACCCACAGCGGGAATGGTGGTGTTGGCGCCCGTCATTTTGGCGGAGACGAGAGTTAGGGGTGAGACCTGCGTCTGGGTCGGCGTCGTGGGCGGCGAACCACAGCATGAAGCGAGCAGGGCAAGAGACAATAAGACAGCCGACCTGAACCTATCGGCTCGCGTCATGGCGCATGTCCTACCTAGGGGCTGGCATCAGGGAATGTATGGGAGGCGGGCTGTCGAGTCAAATCGGAAGATCGAGCGCGGTTCCGAGCCAACTCGCGGGCTTACTGTGTCGCCCAGCTCCAGACGAACGACGCCACGCCGAGGACCTCCTAGGGGACAAAGGGGGCATGGCCCGAATGGAGGGTTGCGTTCACTTTGGATTACCGCGCGAGGTGCTGCGGTTTGGGCAGTTCGCTCGCGCAGTTGTGGCGCTGTGCGCGTTGGCTGCACTTAGCCTGCTCGTCCCCCTGACCGCCCGGGCGCAGGACGTCGTCCCTCGTATCGAGGCGGGTGGCCATGCTGGCGTGGCAGGGATCACCTTTACTGGCCGCGCGCCGGCGGCCGGGGTTTGGTGTGACCTCAACTTCGCCCCGCGCCTTGCGCTCGAGACCCGGCTGACGGTTATTGACTGGTCTGCCGGGGACACCGCGGTCCACTTCGAAACCGGTGTGCGCGCCACGTTCGTGCGGACACATCGCCTCGCCTTCTATGGGGTCGCGCTTCCCGGCCTGTACCGGGATCCGATGTCCTCGCCGTTCATCCTCGCGAGCCAACCCGGTGACCCGGTGATCACCATCACCCCCGCGGGAGACATCGGGACCTCGACCCACTTCGTGCTCGATATCGGCGCGGGCCTGGCCATCGCCCTGACGCCGCGCCTTCTGGCGCGAATCGAACTGATCCGGGACCTCCACGCTGAGCCGCTGACGGTGGTGACCGATCCCTACCGTCCCGAAGGCCCGATCCGATTGACATACCCGACGTTCATCGGCAGCGAGTGGGACTTGCATGCCGGCGCGTCGCTCGGACTTGGCCCGGCGTTGGGCCGGCCGGATCAGCCGTGGGGATCCGGCCGATGGACGATCGGTCCGCAGCTAGGCATGACCGTATCAACGAGCGAAGCCCTCACCGGTACGGTGGGCGGCTTCGCGGCATTCAAACTTCTGCCCTACTTTGACGTCGAGGCGTCCGCCAGTACGTTTGTGGGGCCCGGTCTGGTGCCGACGCAACTGGAGGGTGGGCGCATGGCTCAGGCGGTTGCCGGCGGAAAAGTCGGCGTCCGGCAGGGCCGGGTCGGTGTGTTCTTCAAAATCCGCGCCGGCGTGAACAGCTACTCCAGCGTCGCCCAGCCAGCCAGTCGCCCCACGTATCAGCGATCGACCGTTCCTGCGCTTGACCTCGGCGGCGTCATCGAGATGTCCCTGTCGGCGAGGCTCCTGATGCGCATCGACGTCGGCGAGTCGCTCTCCTTCACGCCAAGCAGGCTGACGCTTGACCTCTACAGCGGCTCGACACAGGTAGTCCGTCAGGAGATCTACAGTCTCCCGATGCGCGTGGGACTCGGCTGGAGATTTTGACCCCTCACCCAGTCCTGCATTTCATTCACACGAGGTGGCCGAGCGTACCAAGGGGGATGCCCTCCCGAGCCGACCTTGCCCGCACAGTCCCGAGAGCGGTGCCCTGCTTCATCGGTACGTCCTGGGCCGCGGCACTCGTTTGGCCAGCTCGTAGGTCAGAGGCGGCGAGACCGTGGCCGCGAGCGTCGATTCGGCCAAGCGCATCGTGTCGCGATCCTCTTCGGGTAGCCTCTCGATGAGCGCGAGGTCGAGCTTCTGAAAAAGGCGACCGTGAGCGCGTGGCGAAAGTCGAGTCGGCAGAACAAGTTCGCCGACAGGAACCGCGCGTTACTGCGCAGGAACCTACGGTTCGGCGATCCCGCTAAGACGCAGACTGGATGGAAGTTCGCAGCGCGGAACCGCGGTTGCACTGCACGGCCCCGCGGGGGGTGGTGTCCTGACCCAAGCCGGTGCGAAGCACCGCCACAACGACAAGCACTGCAAATCGCGCATTCGCACGTCACCGATGCGCGCCACCGACCCGGCGGGCGACGAGCTCGCCGCGCACGCTGACTCGAAACGCTGGGCGACACGAGACCGGTCGAGCGCGCGGCAGACGGCGGTCTTGGCCGAAGGTCGTTTCGGCGACCATCGCACGCGCCAACCGGATCATCGAGGTGACACGACCGTGGACAAACGGACGACCACTTCAATGCCGCTGCCGTGCCCGCCTTTCACAATCTGATGGCGCCGGATTCTGAGCGGGCGTGGTCCCCTGCGATGACACTGTCGTTGGCATGCCCTGGGCGTTGTCACAACCAACTCTGAGCACAATACAGGGCGTGGCGTGCGCGTCGGGGATGCCGGCGTAGTGCCAGTCGGCAAGACCTTCACGTGGGCCCTCAATCACCTCACGGATCCGGGGCGCCCAGGTCTCGACAGATCTTTCGGGCGAGGTCCTCGTTGATCTCTGAATGGCGAGGCACGGTCGAGGTCTTACGGGCGATTCGATTGACGAAGACCGAGTGGTTGCCACCTTCTCGAAGTTGCTCGCAGCCGTGCTCCTCGATATGGCGAACGAGCGCTCGGCGCTTCACGCACCAACCGTCAGCGGTTCTCGAATGACGTCTCGGCCCCCGGTGGCTTCGGTTGCCAGCGATCGGTTCGCGTCGAGGACCATCGTGACGGCCTCGTGCAGATTCTCCCGGGCCTCGTCGAGCGTGGCGCCCTGGGTATTGGCGCCGGGCAGCTCTTCGACGAAGCCGAGGTACCCCTCCGGGACCTTCCGGAACACCGCCGTGAATTGAAGAGCCATGGCTTTGATCATACGGGCAACGCCCAGGCGTCACAAGCGCCGGCACCGGCGACGATGTACGGAACGCTCAGCGTGAAGCCCGAGAGAATTGTCCGGGCATACGCGTTCTCGGCGCGAAGGCTCGCGAGGTTACTTTTCCACTCGGTCTCCATCGGCGGACCAGAGGGCCAGCACCCTCGTTGGTCTGTGCTCGCTTCGGCTTGAATGACGATCATGCTGCGACGCATCCCGCGCATGGCCGCGTCCGGTAGCAACGCCGAATACACGGCGTAAGACTCGGGATCATCGATGGGCTTAGCGTCAGGCGCCTGCGCTGAAACACCTGGCGCTCTGAGTACGACAAACAGCGCGAGCGCACCCCCCGCTACCGCGAGCCCCGGCGTCGCCGATCGGATGAGTGCGAGGATCTCTCGGTTCATGACGTGATTCCACCCAGTCGCGATGCGCTCTGAGGTCAGAGCCTATCGCCTGTTGGGCCCGGCGCCAGACCAAGGACTCGGATTCGGCCGCGCTCGCGGCGACGCGGTGTGCCCTTGACGACGATCTCGACATCCTGCCCAAGGCGTGTCAGCAGCCGCATGAGGCGCTCGCTGGAGAACGCCGAGAGCCGCCCGTTCATCAAAGCCGAGACCTTCGGTTGGTCGAGGCCCATCACAGAAGCGGCAGCGACCTGGGTCAAGCGGCGGAGGCGAACAATCTCGCGGATCCGGCCGGCGAGCTGGGCCTTCGCGAGCGCCTCCTCCGGGTCGCGCACGCCGATGTCGGCGAACACATTGCCCGAGCTCGGCGTCACGGCGATGAGCGGCTTCTTCGCCACAAAAAATGGTCGGGATGGCGGGATTCGAACCCACGACCCCTTGACCCCCAGTCAAGTGCGCTACCAGACTGCGCTACATCCCGACGTCCAACTCCACCGGACGGGCGTCCGGTTACCTTCGGCCCCGCGCGCCCTTTTTCGTAGGTTTCGCAACCGCCGCCTTGCGTTTGGCGCCGCCCGGCGACGCGGCCAAGGCGCCATTCTTGCTCGCTCCGCGCGTCACTGGGGGTAACGCCACGAGCACGCGATCGTCGGGCGTGATGCCGCTCCCGTCGAGCACGCCCAGAATCCACTGCAGCCCGCGGCGCACATCGCGCAGATGTTGCCGCGTCTCGTCATCAATGAGCGCCGCAACATCCGCGTCGCTCACGCTCCCGTCGCCGAGCGCAAGCGCGGTGTCGCCCAGTTGCCGACGAGCGCCCGCGAGAGTCAATCCATCCACGAACAGCAGGTGCTTGAGCCGGAGCACGAGCTCGACGTCCGACCGCCGGTAGATCCGCGGACTCGCCGGCGTCTTGGCCACACCCAGATCCGGGAATTCCGCTTCCCAACTGCGCAGCACATAGGGCTGCACCTGGGCGAGGTCGCACACTTCCTGCGCCCGAAACACCGCGCGATTCGGAATCACCGGGACCGTCACGTCAGCGCGAAAAGTATAGCAGGGGTGCGCCCCAGCCGATTCCCTGGGCGGACTCGCCCGAAGCCACTATCACTTGACCCCTACCGGCGAGCCCGCGCTCAGCCATTCGACGCCGGCCGCCTCGCTGCCCTCGGTTCACGACTTCCTCGTGGTTCGGGTGCGGCGGCGCACATTCAGCCGAATCGGCACGCCCTCGAACCCGAAGGACTCGCGGAGCTGATTGACGATGAACCGCTCGTACGAAAAATGCAGCTCCGTCGCCACGTTCGTGAAAAGGACGAACGACGGCGGCTCGACGCCCGTCTGCGCGCCGTAGAGAATGCGCACTTCGCGACGGCCTGGACTGACCGGAGGATGGCGAGCCGTCACACGTTCGAGAAAGCGATTCAACTCACCCGTCGGCACGCGGTGGCGGCGAGCGGCCGCGACCTTGTCGACCATCTCGAGGAGCTTCGGCGTCCGCTCACCCGTCAACGCCGAGAGATGAACGAGCGGTGCGAAGTCGAGAAACTTCAACTGAAACCGCAGGCTGTCGTCGAACGCCTCGACCCATTCTTGACCGCGACCGCGCACCAGATCCCACTTATTGACCGCGATCACGATGCCGCAGCCGGCGTCGGCCGCCAGGCCCGCGATGGCGCCCTCTTGATCGCCGGCGCCGTCGGCGGCGTCGACGACGAGCACCGCGACGTCGGCCCGTTCGATCGCGCGTTTGGCGAGGACCACGCTGACCACCTCGACAGGTCCCGACCGCGCGACACGGCCCGGCTTCCGAATACCCGCGGTGTCGACGATGCGAAAGCGCCGCTTGTGCCACAACAGCGGCACGTCAACCGCGTCACGCGTCGTCCCCGGAAGCTCGTTGACCATGACTCGCTCTTCTCGGAGAAGACGATTGACGAGCGACGACTTCCCCACATTCGGCCGGCCGACGATCGCGACGGCGGTTTCGGCATCGCGCGACTCAACCGTCGACGCACCCGCCGGCAGCCGCTGGGCGACCGCGTCGAGGAGCTCGAAGACGCCCGTGCCATGCTCGGCGGTGATCTCGAACGCCGGATCGAATCCCAGCTCGTGAAACTCGATCGCGCGTCGGGCCGCGCGCTTGTCGTCGGTCTTGTTGACCGCGAGGACAATCGGCCGATTCCTGCCCCGGACGCGCTGGGCGATCTCGCGGTCTGCCGGCACCAAGCCTTCCTGGGCGTCCACGATGAACACCAGGACGTCGGCCGCTTCGATCGCCTTGAGACCATGGGCCACGACCAGCTCGTGGAGCGGATCGGTCGTCGCCCCGAAAAGCCCCCCGGTGTCGACGACGTTGAACGTCCGCCCGGCCCACTCGGCTGAGGCCTCGAGGGCGTCTCGAGTAGTCCCCGCCACCGGCGCAACGATGGACCGGCGTTTGCCAGTGATCCGGTTGAAAAGAGTGGACTTGCCGACGTTCGGCCGTCCGACGAGCACAACGGTTGGGTCGGACGACCTGCGGGCCACGGGACCGAGTGTACCCTGGCAGGCCTCAGAAACGGGCCCAAACACGGTGTAGTTAGACCATCACTTGACAGGCTAAGTGCTAGTCTTTATGCTCACTTACGGCGACTCGTTCGCCGCTAAGTCATGATCAAACTCGACATCGTGAACGAGGTCTCGCACCTGGCGGAGATCACGAAGGTCAAAGCCGAGGTCGCCGTCGACGCCGTTTTCGATGCCATGCGGGCGTCGATGATGCGCGGCGAGCGCATCGAGCTTCGAGGTTTTGGCGTATTCCAAGTCAAACCCCGGAAGCGAGGCATCGGCCGAAACCCGCGAACGGGCAAGGAAGTTCGCATTCCGCCAGGGCGCACGATCCGCTTCAAGCCGGGAAAGGAACTGCAAAACATCGGCGGGTAGCTCGCCGCGCAGCGTCGCATTGGCTTCCGATTCCCAGGATTCTTACTCACCCCACCTGTCCGAGGCCTCCGACACGCCGTCCCCACCGGCCGGCGTGGACGCGTCGTCGTCGTCCGTCTGGTTACCCCCGCTCCGGAAGAAGTTTCAGCACCGGTATTTCAGACACATCCTGCTCTTCGTCCTGACGTTGGCGACGACGACCCTGTTTGGCGACGGGCCCTGGTATTCAGTGTCGCTCCTCTTGATCCTCGGCGCCCACGAGTTCGGCCACTACTTCATGTGTCGTCGCCACAACGTGGACGCGACACTGCCGTACTTCCTGCCGCTGCCCGCGCCGCCGACGGGCACCCTCGGTGCCGTCATACGAATCCGCGAGTCGTTCCCATCCAAACAGGCGCTGTTCGACATTGGCGTCGCCGGACCGATCGCCGGCTTCGTGACGCTGCTGCCGGTGCTGTGGGTGGGCCTACGAATGTCGACCGTGATGCGGACCGACACGGCGGGACTGAACCTTCACCTGGGAGATCCCCTGCTTGTCCAGGCAATGGTGTGGCTGCAGTTCGGTACGCTGCGGAACGGCTATGACGTCGTGCTCCATCCGATGGGATTCGCGGCTTGGTGGGGCCTCCTGGCCACGGCCCTGAATCTCATGCCCTTCGGTCAGCTGGACGGCGGCCACATCGTCTACTCGATCCTCGGCCGCCGGTCGTCATGGGTCTCGGTGGCGACGCTGGCGGCGACCGTGCTCTTGGTCCTGCAGTCCTACAGCTGGATTGCGATGACGATCATGCTCCTGGCGATGGCGATCTTCCTCGGCATCCGCCACCCGCGCATCGTCGACGAGGACACGCCCCTCGATCCCCGCCGGCGATTCGTCGCCTTCTGCGCGCTGATCATCTTCATCGTCTCCTTCACGCCGGTGCCAATCGATACGTTCATCAAATAACCCTTAGAGCGCGTTCAGGACTCATCCAGACGGGTGACGCCGAACGGGGCCGCCCCGCCCGGCGCGGAGCCCGCACCCGTGACAGGCGGCGTGGTGGCGAGCAGCGGGTGGGGCTGTTCGGCGGCAGGACCCGCCTGGACGAGTTCTGAAACGCGCTCTTACAACACCGACAGCGGATCGACGTCGATGAGGGTCCGCCGACGCAGGTCCGGGCGAGCCGCGAGCGCGTCGAGGAGCGCTTGCCGCATGGCCGACCGCCGGCCGCTCTTCAGAAAGATCTGCGCGCGGAACTCGTCCTTGACCTTCGCCAGGGCCGCCGGGGCGGGACCCATTACCCGAATCCCCTGGCCGCCTCGTCTCACGAGCGTCGCCAGGTCCCCGGCATCGGTCATCGCCCGGTCAAGCGATCGGTTCTTCACGATGACGTTGACGAGCCCCACGACGGGCGGATACTGCAGCTTCCGGCGGTAGTCGATCTCGCGCTCGAAGAAGGCGCGGTAGTCCTGCGCCGCCGCCGCGCGGATGCTGTAGTGGTCCGGGTAGAGAGACTGGACGATCGCCTCGCCCGGTGTCGCGCCTCGACCGGCGCGGCCGACCACCTGGGTCACGAGCTGGAACGTGCGCTCGGCCGCTCGAAAATCAGCCATGCCGAGCCCGACGTCGGCTGACACGACGCCCACGAGCGTCACCGCCGGAAAATCGTGGCCCTTCGCGATCATCTGCGTGCCGACCAGGATGTCGATCTCGCCGCGCGACACGGCGGCGACCACCTCCACGACCGCCCCGCGGCGACGCACCGTGTCGCGATCCACCCGCGCGATGCGGGCCGTCGGAAAGGTCGCCCGAAGATCCGCCTCGAGCCGCTCAGTGCCGAAGCCCGATTGCTCGAGGAACTCACCGCCGCAGGCCGGGCACGCTCGCGGCACGGGCGCGGAGTGGTTGCAGTAGTGGCACCGCACGCGGTGCACGCCGCGGTGATACGTCAGCCCCACGCTGCAATGCGGGCACTCCATCGTCGATCCGCATTGCCGGCAGAACACGGCCGTCGCGAACCCCCTGCGATTCAGGAGGACAACTGTTTGCTCCCGGCGCGCCAGCCGGGCGCCGATGGCCTCGAGCAACGCCGCGCTGAACGTGACGTCCGCGCCGGCCGTCGCGTACTCCTGACGCATGTCGACGATGCGCACGTCGGCGAGCGGACGGTCGAACACGCGCTTCGCCAGCGTGAGGAGGTCATACCGGCCGGCGTCGGCGTTCGCCGCCGACTCGAGCGACGGCGTCGCGGACCCGAGCACCACGAGCGCCTGCTCCGTTCGGCCGCGCATGACCGCGACGTCCCGCCCGGAATAGCGCGGCGCCTCGTCCTGCTTATACGAGCTGTCGTGCTCCTCGTCGACGACGATCAACCCGAGGCGCTCGATCGGCGCAAAGATGGCCGACCGCGTGCCGACGACGACGTCCACGTCGCCACGCCGGATGCGATGCCATTGGTCGTGTCGCTCGCCGGGCGAGAGGCCGCTGTGCTGGATCGCCACGCGCGACCCGAACCGCGCGCGGAACCGACCGACGGCGGCCGGCGTGAGCGCGATCTCCGGCACGAGCACGAGCACCCGCCGGCCCGACGCGACAATGGCGTCCGCGAGCCGAAGGTAGACCTCCGTCTTGCCGCTGCCGGTGACGCCCTGGAGCAAGACAGTCCGAAACACCTGCGCGGCGGCCGCCTGTTCCAGGTGGGCCAGGGCGGCGGACTGCTCGTCCGTGAGCGCTCCGACCGGCGGCTGAGCCGGCTCCACGGTCCAAGCGCCCGTGTGCTCCGCAAACGGATCACGGTCGACGACTCGTTGAGCACGGTCGACAAGACCGGCCCCCGTCAGGGTCCGCACCGTGTCGGCGCTGATGCCTGCCGACCGGAGGTCCGCCACCCGCACACTTCCACCGGCCGCCGCCAACTGCGCGAGGGCGGCCCGTTGTTTCGGTCCCCGGATCGTCGTTCCATCCACCGCCGCGCGGGACGTGAGCGTGAGGACGCTTTCGGTCCGGAACGGATTCGCGCGCCCGCCTCGGGCCGCCGGGGGCAGCGCCAGCGCGAGCGCATCGCCGGGTCCGGCCGCGTAATACTCCGCGACCCACAAGGCGAGATCGACGATCGGGGACGGTACGAAGGGATCGCGATCAATCACCTCGGCCAAGTCCTTGACCCGAGTGCCTGAGGGCGGCGCCGGGGCGTCGGGATCGACCAGGCAGCCGACGAACGTGCGGGGGCCCACCGACACGCGGACACGCGCGCCCTTTGGCGGCGAATCGCCGTCGGGTGCGCGGTAGGTCAGCAAGGCCAGCCCCGGCACCGGGACGCCGACGGTGACGAAGCGATCAGTCGGACTCGGTGAGGAGCGCACGCGCCTTCTTCATGTCCTCCCACACGTCGCGCTTGCGCTCAGGGCTGCGAAGGAGGAATGCCGGATGAAACGTCGGAATCAGTTTGGCGCCGCCGCGGTACTCGAACACCTGTCCTCGGATGCGCGAGATGGGCGCGTCGGTCTTGAGGAGCGCCTTCGCCGCGAACGTGCCCAGCGCGACGATGACTTTCGGGTGAATCGTGTCGATCTGTCGAGCCAGAAACGGCTCGCACGTCGCGACTTCGTCGGGTTCCGGGTTGCGATTGCCCGGCGGCCGGCACTTGATGACGTTGGCAATGTACACGTCGGCGCGCGTGAGTCCCATGGCCTCGATGATCTTCGTCAGCAGTTGGCCGGCGCGGCCGACGAATGGCTCGCCCTGGACGTCCTCGTCAGCGCCAGGCGCCTCGCCGACAAACATCAGGTCCGCCGACGGATTGCCCACACCGAAGACCACTTGCTTCCGTCCGAGCGTGTGCAACTTGCAGCGCGTGCAGACGCCGATGAACTCGCGCAGCTCGGTCAGGCGGGCGGCCGGGTCGGCCGGCGGCGCCGGGTCGGCCTGGGCCACGGTATCGTCAGGCGCCGAGCTGCCGCTCGTGGGTGGCTCACCACGCTCCTGCCAGATGGGGTCGCGCGACACGCCCCGAACGCCCAGGTCGCGAAAGTACGACAGATGTCCGGCGAGATCGTCGCGTGCACTCATCGACCCGCCGACGCCGGTTCGGCCGCCAGGCGGCGCTCCACGCGATCGAGCAGTCGGCGGGCGACGTCCACCTTACTTAAGAGCGGCCACGGCTCGACGCCGTCATCGGTAACCAGCGTCACCTGATTGGTCGCCACGTCGAAGCCCGATCCGGCCCGGGTGACGTCATTGGCGACAATCATGTCGACGTGCTTCGCTGCGAGCTTGCGCCGAGCGGCCGGCACGGGATCGCCCGCTTGCGCCGCGAAGCCCACGAGCACTGGCCTGGCCCCTTCGCCGCGCCGAGTGCCCAAATCCGCCAGGACGTCGACGGTTCGCGCGAGGGTCATCGTGAACGCGCTGCCCTTTTCGATTTTTCCGGCCGCGGCGCCATCCGCCGGCGTGTAGTCGGCGACCGCCGCCGCCATCACCACGACATCGGCGCCGGCCGCGCGGTCCATCACCGCCGCGTGCATCTCGGCAGCGCTTCGCACACGAACGATCTCCCCGACCGCCGGCGGTTCCAACGCCGTGGGCCCCGCAATCAACGTCACGTGCGCGCCGCGAGCGTGCGCCTCGGCGGCGACGGCGAAGCCCATTCGTCCGCTGGACCGATTGCCGATGAATCGCACGGCATCCAGGTCTTCGAACGTCGGTCCGGCGGTGACCAAGACGCGCGTGCCAGCCAGGCTCGTCTTCGGCGTGAGGACGGCATCGGCGGCCTCCGCAATTTCCTCAGGCTCGGCCAGCCGACCTCGTCCGACCCATCCGCAGGCCAGGTATCCCGAGCCTGGATCGACAAAGCGCACCCCGCGAGCCTCGAGCCGCGCGACGTTCGCGCGCACCGCGTCATGTTCCCACATGTTCGTGTTCATGGCCGGCGCGAGGAGCACGGGGGCCTTGACGGCCAGGTACAGGGCCGACAGGAAATCGTCGGCAATGCCGTTCGCGAACTTGCCGATGACGTTGGCTGTGGCCGGGGCCACGAGCAGCAGATCGAGACCCGACGCGAGCGCGATGTGCTCGATGTCGGCGTTCATCCCCGGCACAAACTGCGACGTGATGACGGGATGCCGCGTGATCGCCTCAAACGTGAGGGGCCCGACGAACCGCCGGGCCGTCCGGGTCATCACCGCCCGGACGTCGTGCCCGCGCTTCTGCAGGAGCCGGGCGACCTCGACGGCCTTATACGCGCCGATCCCACCGCACACGCCGAGGCCGACGAGGGCCATGACGCTTACTGCACGTCGTCGTGACTCGACGGCGTCGGCGCGGCGCCGACAAGACCGGCGTTCACTTCCTGCAACGCCCGGCGCGCAGGCTTGGGTGAGCCCTCGACCTTGGGCACGCAGCCATTCAGGAGCTGCTTGGCGCGGGCCGCCGCAATGGTCACGAGCTCGAAGGCGTTCCTCGGCCGGGTCGGAATCGGGTGGGTGTCGGACATAAGGTCGGTCTTCCTTGTGAGGTCTTGGTTCAAAGTGATGTCTTGGTTCGCACGTCAAACGTCTTCGACACGGCTTCGACGACGCGCTGCCGACGTCCGAGGCGGGCGCGCTCAGCCGCGACGATCCCGGCCATCTCCGCCACGCATCGATCCAGGTCGTCGTTGACGACGACGTAGTCGTACGAACCTGCGGCCGACACTTCCGAACGCGCCATGGCCAACCGCCGAACAATCGCCGGCTCAGCGTCCTCGCACCGTCCTCGGAGGCGCTCCTCGAGCACCGCTTGCGACGGCGGCAGCACGAAGATGCCCACAGTGTCGGTCAGACGAGTACGCACCTGGCGCGCACCCTGGACGTCGATGACCAGCACGAGGTCGGTGCCCGAAACCAATCGGGCCTCGGTATCCCCCCGCCCTGTCCCGTACAGATCCCCGAAGACATCAGCCCACTCCAGGAACTTGTCCTGGCGGGCCATCGCCTCGAACGCGGGGCGACTAATAAAATTATAGTCGACCCCGTCAAGCTCCCCAGGCCTTTGGGCCCGGGACGTGTACGACCGCGATTTTGCGAGCTTGGGAACGACCTGCACTAGCCGTTCGACCAGCGTCGTCTTGCCTGTGCCCGAAGGCGCCGAGACGACGAAGAGCAGCCCCCGGTCGGGACCCGGTGAGCTACTCGACATTCTGCACCTGCTCGCGGACGCGCTCGAGTTCGGCCTTGGCGCCGATGACGATTTCGGGCACCCGGCTCCCCTCGGCCTTCGAGCCGACCGTGTTGATCTCGCGATTCATCTCCTGCACCAGAAAATCGAGCTTCCGGCCGCAGGGCTCGTGCCCGACGGCCAGCGTGCGCCAGTGTTCGAAGTGGCCGCGGAGGCGCACGATCTCCTCGTCGATGTCGGACCGGGCGACGAAACGCACGACCTCCTGGGCGAGGAGACTCGAGTCCGACGTGACATCCGACGGAAGCGACGCGAGGCGGTCGCGCAGCCGGGCCTCGAACGCCGCCTGCCCCGCCCGCGCCTCGCGCTCCACGTCCGTCACCGCCGCGGCCAGCCCCGCGAGACGAGTCTCGAGATCGTGCGTCAGGAACCGACCCTCCGTCTCGCGCATGACGACGACCGCGTCGACGGCTTCCGTCAGTGCCGCCTCGACGAGCCCCCCGAGAGACTCCGGAAGGGGCGGCGGCGCCGACCCGGCGCGCGTCCGAATCTCTAGAACCTGCGGCAGCCGTACGACGTCGGAGGCCGAAATGGTCCCCGACACGAGTCCCTTCGCGCGAGCGGCTTCCATCGTGCGCGCGATGCGCTCGAGCAGGGCCTCGTCGAGGACGACCTCCCGCTCCGGCGTCTCGACGAGATCGAGGGAGACCGAGACCTCGATCCGTCCCCGCGCGATTCGCTGACCGATCAGCGCGCGGATCCGGCTCTCCATCCCTGCGAGAAGCTGCGGGGCTTTGATGGCGACGTCCAGGAAACGATGGTTGACCGACTTGACGGTCACCCCCACGCGCGCCGTGCTGTCGTCACGACTGACCGACGCGAACCCGGTCATCGAACGAATCACGCCAGACCCTCCGGCATCCTCAACTGGCCGCCTCATCGCGCTCGTCGAACGCCTGGAGCGCGTAGAGCTTCGCGTACAGGCCGCCGGGCCGCGTCACCAGCTCGTCGTGCCGTCCGGTCTCGAGGACCTCCCCGTGCTCGAGGGCCACGATGCAGTCGGCGTGCCGGACCGTCGACAGCCGATGAGCGATGACGAACGTCGTGCGGTTCCGCATGAGATTGGCGAGTGCGTCCTGCACGAGGAGTTCCGATTCCACGTCGAGCGACGACGTCGCCTCGTCGAGCACGAGGAGCGGCGCGTCCTTGAGGATTGCGCGCGCGATCGCGAGGCGCTGCCGCTGGCCGCCCGATAGCCGCTGGCCGCGTTCGCCGATGCGCGCGTCGTAGCCAGCCGCGAGCGGCCCGATGAACTCGTGCGCGTGCGCGGCCCGGGCCGCGGCCTCGATCGCCCCACGGCTCGCACCCGGTGCGCCGTAGGCGATGTTGTCGGCGATGGTATCGTCGAACAAGACGGTGTCCTGGGTGACGAGCGCGATGGCCTGCCGTAGCGAGGCCAGGTTGACGCAGCGGATATCCACGCCGTCGATGAGGATCGCCCCCTCCTTGACGTCGTAGAACCGGGGAATCAGGTTCGCCAGCGTCGTTTTCCCCGCGCCGCTGAGACCGACGATCGCGACGACCTGCCCGGCGTGGGCCGTGAACGAGATATGCCGGAGGATGAACCGATCCGGCGCGTCGTCGTAGGCGAACCCGACGTCCCGGAACTCGACGCTCTGGCGGGGCCGCGCGAGCATCGGCGCGCCGGGTACCTGGGGGACCTCGGTGTCCATGTCGAGCAGCTCGAAGATCCGCTCGGCGGCCGCAATGGATTGCTGCAGACCGGCATTGACGCGGCTCAGCCGCTTGATTGGCGTGTACAGCATGAAGGCCGTGGCCAGGAACGCCGTCAAGTTGCCCTCGGTGAGGGTGCCCTTGGCGATCTCGTCCGAGGCCAGATAGACCGCGCCGATGGCGGCCAGGCCGCCGATGAACTCCATGAGGGGCGGCAGCGACGCGAGCGCGGCCGTGACCTTCATGTAGGTGCGATACAGGCGCTGGGAGGCCGCCCCGAAGCGCTGGGCCTCGCGGTCCTCCGCGCCAAACGCCTTGACGATCCGATGGCCGACGAAGGCCTCGGTCGCCAGATGCGTGACCTCTTCGAGGGATTCCTGACTGCGTCGCGTCGTGCGACGGACCCGCTGACCGAGCCGCCACAAACCGTACACCACGAGCGGCATCGTCGTCAGCGAGACAATGGCGAGCCGCGCGTCGAAGGAGAAGAGCAAGCCGACGTAGAGAACGGCGGTCATCGACTCGCGAATCAGGTCCGCCACGGTCTCGGAGACCGCGCGCTGCACCTGGTTGACGTCGTTGGTGATCCGCGACAGGAGCTGGCCGGAGGACCGCCGGGAGAAAAACGTGGCCGACTGCCCCAGCGTGTGACGGAACAACTGGTTGCGCAGGTCGGTCACCACGCGCTGGCCGACCTGCGTCATCAGGTAGTCGGACGCGTAGTCGCCGACGCTCTTCAGGAAGAATGCCGCGACGGAGAGGACGGCGACGTACTCGAGCCTCTGGTGGCGCGCGAGGACCTTGTCGAAGAGGGGCACGATGAGCCGGACGATCGCCGCCGAGCCGATCGCGTAGCACACCATCGCGACGAAGGCCCCGATGAGGCGCCCGCGATAGGGCGCGGCGTAGCGCAGGAGGCGCTTGAACGCGTTCACGCGGCCACCCGAGACCGGCTTGGCATCCGGCTATGCGCTCCCTGGCGTACGAAAGCCGAACGGATGTCGCTCGTGCCACGCCCACGCCGTGGCGACAATCGCCTCGAGGGAATCGAACTTCGGCGCCCAGGCCAACTCCCGGCGCGCCAGGTCGCTCGAGGCGACGAGCGCCGCCGGGTCGCCTGGCCGCCGCGGTTCGAGGGTGAACGGCACCTCGCGCCCGGTCACCAGCCGCACGCTGTCAATCACCTGCCGCACGGACGCCCCATGCCCACTGCCGAGATTGTAGGCACCAGACGAGCCGTTGGCCTCCAGACGGGCGAGCGCGAGCACGTGCGCGCTGGCCAGATCGCTCACGTGCACGTAGTCGCGAATGCACGTGCCGTCAGGCGTCGGATAGTCGGTGCCAAACACCGCCAACGTCCCGTGCCCAACCGCGGCGGCCACGGCGCGGGGGATGAGATGGGCCTCCGGGTCGTGGTCCTCCCCGATGAGGCCCGAGGGGTGGGCGCCAGCAGCATTGAAGTAGCGGAGAGCGACCGAGCGGAGGCCCGTCGCGCGCTCGAGGTGCGGCAGCGCGCGCTCGACCACCAGCTTGGTCTCGCCGTACGCGTTCACGGGACGCTGCGGGTGCGTCTCGTCGATCGGTGTCCCTACAGGTTCGCCAAACGTGGCACAGCTCGAGGAAAAGATGAACCGGTCGACGCCGGCATCGACCATCGCGGAGAGGAGCGTCAGCGTGCCCGTGACATTCGTACGGTAGTACGCCAACGGCTGCGCCACCGACTCGGCAACGAGCAAGCGGCCGGCGAAATGCATGACGGCCGTCGCCTTCGACTCCCGAAGCGCGCGGCCGACGGCGATGGCGTCGCCGATGTCGCCGCGGACGAACGAGACCCGGCCAGCAGGAAAGGCGCGAGCCAGACGGTCGGCCGCCTCGACGTGCCCAGCCGACAGGTCGTCGAAGAGGACGACGTCGTGCCCGGCCGCGGCCAGCTCGTACGCCGCGTGGCTGCCAACGTACCCGGCGCCGCCCGTGACGAGCACCGCGCTCACGGCCGGCCGATGGACGCGTAGGTAAAGCCCAGCTCGCGCACCTGAGCGGGATTGTAGATGTTCCGGCCATCGAAGATGACCGGGTGCTTCATCAGCTTCTTCATCCTCTTGAAGTCCGGCTCGCGGAACTCGTTCCACTCGGTCACGACGAGCAGCGCGTCCGCTTGGGTCAGCGCGTCGTACGCGTGCCGCGCGTAGTGGATGCGAGATCCGAAAATGCGCTGGGCGACGTCGCGGGCTTCCGGATCGAACGCGCGGACTTTCGCGCCGCGCGCCAGCAGGCCGTTGATGATCGGAATCGCCGGGGCTTCGCGCATGTCGTCCGTCCGCGGCTTGAAGCTGAGGCCCCAGACGGCCACGGTTCGGCCCGCCAGCGGGCGCTTCGCCTTCGCGGACGTGCCGAAATGCGCGTCGAGCTTCGTCAGCAGGCGGCCCTTTTGCCGCTCGTTCACCGCCTCGACCGCCTCGAGGAGTTTGAAGCGGTACTTCCGGTCGGCCGAAAACTTGATGATGGCCTTCACGTCCTTCGGGAAACAACTGCCGCCGTAGCCGACGCCGGGAAAGAGAAAGGCCGGCCCGATCCGCTTGTCGGACGCGATCGCCTGCCGCACCTTGTCGGCGTCCGCGCCGAACAGCTCGCACACGTTCGCGATCTCGTTCATGAACGAGATCCGGGTCGCCAGCATCGCGTTCGCCGCGTACTTGCAGACCTCGGCGCTCGCGCAGTCCATGACCATGATCGGCGCGCCCGTTCGCGTGAACGGACGGTAGAGGTCGGTCATGATCTCCGCGGCCTTCGGATCGGTCGCGCCGATGACGACCCGATCCGGCTTGAGGAAGTCTTCGACGGCCGCGCCCTGTTTCAGGAATTCCGGGTTGCTCACGACGCTGAACGCGTGGGTCGTCTCGCGCCGAATGGCCTCACGCACGCGCTCCGACGTGCCGGCGGGCACCGTGCTCTTGTCGACAATGACCTTGTAGCCGTTCATCACGCGGGCGATCTCGCGCGCAGCGCCGAGGACGTGCTGGAGGTCCGCCGAGCCGTCCTCGCCCGTCGGCGTGCCGACGGCGATGAACACGACCTCGGCCTTCTTCACGGCCTCCGCGAGCTCGAGGGTGAACGCCAGCCGCTTCTCCGCCACGTTCCGATGGACCAACTCGGCCAGCCCCGGCTCGTAAATGGGGATCTTGCCCCGGCGCAAACTCTGCACTTTGGCCGCGTCCTTGTCGATGCACGTGACGTCGTTGCCCGTCTCCGCGAAGCAAGCGCCCACGACCAATCCGACGTAGCCCGTCCCGACGACCGCTATCCGCATGAGGAGCCCCGCCCCCGATCCGTAAAACCCCAAATGCTACCATGGCGCGCCGTGCGCATCTTCGTCGACTATCGGCCCGCGCTCCGCGCGCGAACAGGCGTCGGTGAGTACGTGCACGAAGTCGCACGGGCGCTCGTCGCCACCGCGCCGGCCGATGAGTCCCTGACGCTCTTCTCGGCGTCGTGGAAGGACCGGCTCGACGCCGCCGTGCTTCCGGGTGCGCTGACCGCCGATCACCGGCTCCCGGTCCGCGTGCTGAACTTCGCGTGGCACCGGCTGGAGTGGCCGACGGTCGAGCGGCTGACGGGGCAGACCTTCGATGTCGCGCAGTCGTTCCATCCCCTGCTCGCGCCGACGAGCGACGCCGCGCGTCTGGTGACCATCTACGACCTCGACTTTCTCGACCACCCGGAGCGGTCGCGCGCCGAGATCCGCCGAGACTACCCGGCGCTCGCCGCGTCGCATGCGGCTCGAGCCGATCGCGTCCTGGTCATCTCGCATCACACGGCTCGAGCGGTCGTGGAGCGCCTCGGTGTCGCGGAAGAACGGATTTCCATCGCGCGGCCGGGCGCGCCCGACTGGCCACGACGTACCGCGGAGCCCGCCGAGGGCTGCATCCTCTTTCTCGGCACGATCGAACCGCGCAAGAACGTCGGCGCGCTCCTCGACGCCTACGAGCGCCTGCTGGCCACGTCTCCTGATGCGCCACCACTCGTCCTCGCCGGCGGGTCGACCGCCGAGGCCGCACCCGTCATGCGCCGCACCCAGCTCGCGCCGCTCGCCGGCCGAGTCGAGGCACCCGGATACGTCGAGGCGGCGAGTCGGCTCGATTTGTATCGCCGCGCGCTCGTCTTCGTCCTCCCCTCCCATACGGAGGGCTTCGGCATGACCGTGCTCGAGGCGATGACGGTCGGCGTCCCCGTGATCGCGTCGGCGCGGGGCGCGCTTCCGGAAGCCGCCGGATCGGCCGCGCGCCTGGTCGATCCGGACGACGCCGCCGGCCTGGCCGCCGCCATCGCCGAGGTCCTGGCGAACCGCGCCCTCCGCGATCGCATGCGAGAGGACGGATGGCGGCAGGCTGCGACACGCAGGTGGCGCGACACCGCGACATCGGTGCGCGACGCGTGGACGCGTGCGATCGCCGCCCGGAGTCGACGTCGTGGCTAGTCGCGCGCTCGCGATCGGCGTCGACGCCCGCGAAGTCCTGGGACGGCCGACAGGCGTCGGCCGGTACGTCACGGAGGTCGCCCGCACCTGGGCGGCCGACCCGACGCTTCCTCACACGTTCACGTTCTTTCTGCCGGCCGACCCGCGCCCCGACTGGCCGCCCCCCGATCCGCGTTTCCGCGTGGTCGTCGTGCCTGGTCCGAGTTCCGGGACCTGGTGGGAGCAGACGCGCCTGCCGCGTGCGTTGGCGAAGGCGAGCCTGGACGTCTTCCTGGGCCCGGCCTATACCCTCCCGCTGCGGGTCTCGTGTCCGTCGGTGGTCTTCATCCACGATGTCTCGTACTTCGCACACCCGGAGTGGTTCGGGTGGCGCGAGGGCCTGCGGCGCCGCTGGCTGACCCGCCGGTCTGCTCGTCGCGCTCGCATCGTGCTCACGCTGTCCTCGTTCTCGGCCCATGAAATCGCCGATCGCCTTGGCGTGCCGCCCGACCGCATCATGCTCGCCCCGCCCGGCGCTCCCCCAGCCGATCCGCCCGATCCGACGAGCGGCCCCCGGCGCGAGCCGATCGTCCTGTACGTCGGCTCGCTGTTCACCCGGCGCCGGATTCCAGACCTCATCCGCGGATTCGCCGCAGCCGCGTCGCAGGTGCCAGGCGCCCGACTGATCCTCGTGGGCGACAATCGTACGCACCCGCCGATGGACCCACACGCGATCGCGACGGACGCCGGCGTCGGCGCGCAGGTCGAATGGCGCAGGTACGTCCCGGACGCCGAACTCGAGGCCCTCTACCGGCGCGCCCGGGTCTTCGCCCTGCTCTCGGAGTACGAGGGCTATCTCATGACGCCACTCGAGGCGTTCGCGCACGGGGTTCCCGCCGTGCTTCTGGATACCGCGATCGCGCGAGAGGCGTACGGCGGCGCCGCGACGCTCGTCTCACCCGGCCCCACGGCGCTCGCCGAAGCCCTTGTGCCGCTCTTGACCGACGACCGCGCGCACGCGGCCGCCGTCGCGGCGGGACGCAAGCGCCTGCGCCGGTCGTCGTGGAGCGACGCCGCGCAAGGGGTGCTCGCCGCTCTCACGCGCGCCGCACATTCCTGATGTCCCGCCCCCTGGACGTCATCATCGTGAGCTACAACACGCGCGCGGACACGCTCGCCTGCCTCGCGTCGGTGTTCGCGCATCCTCCCCGGGATCTCCACACGGTCCTCGTCGTCGACAACGCCTCGAGCGACGGCACGGTTGAGGCCATCCGCGGCCCGTGGCCCGCTGCCAAGGTCGTGGCGCTCGAACGCAACGTGGGCTTTGCGGCGGCGAACAACGTGGGCTTCCGAGAGACCACGGCGCCGCTGGTGCTGCTCCTGAACAGCGATACGACGGTCCCGGCCGGAGCCATTGACACGCTGGTCGATCGACTCGATGCCACCGGGGTCGTCGCCGCGGGCCCACGGCTCGTGAATGACGCGGGGCGACCTGAGGTCTCGTTCGGCCGGATGCTGACGCCCGCCGTCGAGGCCGGACAACTCCTCCGCGGTCGCTTGGCACGAAGCCGGGCGGCCTGGGCCCGACGGCGCACGGAGCGGCACGTGTCCGCGGAGCGTGAGGTGGACTGGGTGAGCGGCGCCTGCTTGCTCGTTCGCCGTAACGCCGCCCTCGCGGCGGGCCTCTTCGACGAGCGGTTCTTCCTCTACGAAGAGGACGTGGATTTCTGCGCCGCGCTCCGTGCCCACGGCGGCCGGGTGCTCTTCACGCCGCGCGCCACGGTCGGGCATCGTGGTGGCCGGTCCGGGGCGCCGCGGTCCGGTGCGTACGATCGCAGCCACCTCCTCTTCTACGACAAGCACGCGCCGCAGTGGACCCCCTGGCTGAGGGCCTGGCTGCGCCTCCGCGGACGCGCGGTCCGTTAGAATCGTCCCCGGGAGACCCGTCTGCGCATCGTCATCGACGCGCGCAAGCTGCACGACTACGGCATCGGGACCTATGTCCGCAATCTCGTCCGCCAGCTCGCACGGCAGTGCGGGGACGAGTCCTACGGACTGGTGTGTCGACCCGCCGATGCGGAGTTCGTGCGGGCGCTCGGCCCTCAGTTCGAACCCCTGGTCGCCCGCGCCGGCCATTACTCGGCCGCTGAGCAGGTGACGATCCCGTGGCTCGTGCGACAGGCCCGGGCGGACGTGTTTCACGCGCCCCACTACGTGGTCTCGCCCCTCACGCCCTGCCCGACGGTGGTCACGATCCATGACTGCATTCATCTCCGGTTCCCCCAGTACCTGCCGAACCGCGCGGCGGTCGTGTACGCCCGGTGGATGATGCGATCGGCCGCGACGCGGGCGCGGCGCGTGCTCACGGTGTCGCAAGCCTCCAAAGACGACATCCTGTCGTACCTGCACGTACCGGCGTCGAAGGTCGACGTGATTTACAACGCGCTCGATGAACGCCTGGCGACTCCGCCGACGCGCGAAGACATCGAGCGGGTCCGCGACCGCTTCCTGCTGAACGCGCCCTTCGTGCTCTACGCCGGCAACATCAAACCACACAAGAACCTGGATCGGCTGATCGAGGCCTTCGCGCGCGTGCGCGCGCGTGTGCCCGGCGATCTCAAGCTCCTCATCATCGGCGACGAGATTTCCAAGTACCCGAACCTCCGGCGCCTCGTGCACCGGTTTCAGCTCCATCAGCACGTGCGCTTTCTCGGCTTCGTGCCCGACGCGACCCTAGCCGCGTTGTACCGCATGGCCGCAGTCTTCGTGTTTCCGTCCCTCTATGAGGGCTTCGGCTTACCGCCGCTCGAGGCCATGGCCGGCGGCGCGCCCGTGGTCACCTCCAATGTGTCATCGCTGCCCGAGGTCGTGGGCGATGCCGCGCTCCTCATCGATCCTCTGGAACCGGGCTCGATCGCCGAGGCGATGACGCGTGTGCTGACCGACCCGGCGCTCCGCGCTGATCTCATCCGACGCGGCTACGAGCGCGTCGAGACGTTCTCCTGGGCACGTTCGGTCGCCCGCGTCAGGCAGGTCTACATCGAAATCGCCGGAGGGGCCGCGCATGCCTGAGGCGTGGCCGTCGACGCTCCGCGTGGCGCTGGTCCATGACTGGCTGACCGGCATGCGCGGCGGCGAACGGGTGCTCGAGACGTTCTGTCGGATCTTCCCGCGCGCCGGCATTTACACGCTGTTCCACGTGTCTGGGAGCGTCTCGCCGCTCATCGAGTCCCATCCGATTCACACATCGTGGCTGCAGCGCCTGCCGGGCGCGGCCCGTCATTACCGCTCGTTCCTGCCCCTCTTTCCGACCGCGATCGAAGGATTCGATCTGGACGACGCGGACCTGATCGTGTCGACGAGCACGTGCGCCGCCAAGGCCGTCGTGGGACCGGGACGCGCGCGTCATCTGTGCTACTGCAACACGCCGATGCGGTATGCCTGGGATCAGTTCGACGCGTACTTCGGCCCGGCGCGGGTGGGGCGCGTCCAGTCCGCGGCCTACCGTCAGGTCATGGCGTGGCTGGCCCGATGGGATCGCGCGACGGCGCCGCGCGTCGATCAGTTCATCGCCAACTCCCACCAC